>JACCDR012173395.1_pt1 | contig 31231 bp, 25 predicted proteins | sample 7446431 | NCBI WGS metagenome assembly JACCDR01 (sample SAMN15323443, study PRJNA562643) | freshwater metagenome | isolation source: river surface water | place: USA:Blue River Watershed | collected 2017-08-17
AGAGGGCTCTTCTGTTTTATAGCGTGTCTCCAACCGAAATTTTTCGTAGCGCCCACCTAAGCTTAAGATCCAAGCCGAATTCCAATCGGCTTCGGTTTGCCAATAGAGCGCCTTTTGATTTTCATCGGATTGATAGCTGTCCGTAGGAATGACTTCAACGGTGACGCTAGTGGCGCCTCGATCAAAATTAGCTGCAGACAAAAGCGCTTCAAGTGGCAAGCTGCGGTCTAAACTGGTGTCTGAAAATTCAAATCCAAAACGCGCTGTGCGCACACTTCGCGATTTTTCCGCGACAAAAAATCCGGTTTCATGCGTTAAATCCGCCCCGACAAAGGTGCCGACCTCAACGTGATAATCGACTTGCAAGCTCTGGCTATCTTCGTCCAGCTCTGCGTAATTGCGTGTAATCAGTGAGGCTGGCGCCGTGTCATTTTCATAGGTATAACGGCGCGTATCCGGTTCATCGCGGCGGGTTTGCCCAAGGCTCATCGTGACGGACAGCTCGCCATTATGCTGTTCATCCACCACGGCAAACGCCGAGAAACTCTGGTTGATCAGCTCGCGCTCGACCCAGCGCAAGGTCGTTTTGTCCGCGACTTTCCCATTCTGCTCATCGGTTTCCGTCGATTGACGAACGCGGTCTTCGGTTTTACGCAATAACAGGGTTTTACTCGTAAAGGTCGCGCCACTGTCGTGGGTGTAGCCTGCAACTACAAGCCCGGTTAAATCGACGTCAGTAACGGTTTGAAACGTTTGCTCCGATTTAAAGCGCTCAAAGTTATTGCCCAAAGCACTTTGATCGGAGTAGCTTGATGTTTCACGATTTTTCACGCTGCTGGCATAATCCATAACGCCCAAAAACCCCCATTCGCCATCATCGCGTGGCACGACCTTGGCTTGGCTGTAAGCGAGGCTAAAGCCCGGTTTATTCCGCTGGGCGTAAGGGGTATAAACGGCCGGCAGCGACCGGCCGAGCGCGGCCAATTCAGCTTGCTGCAAACACCCGGGTAAACTTAAAAATTCAAAACACAGTGGCCGTTTTTGCGTGCCATACTGGGTCGAGGTATTGAGTAAATCAGGCATTTCCCGTTTACCATCATCAAAACCCAGGTAATCCCGGTCGCCGCCCTCGTAAGTTAAGCCGTCTTTGCCCGTGCTGCCATCGACATATTTAACGCCAACGCTCATCGTCTGCGAATCTTCGGTTGGCAGCTCATGCAGGTTCATCGCCACATGGCCGCCGCTGGACGTGCCGGGCAATTTGGCGGTGAAGCTTTTACCGATATTAATGCCTTTTAACACGCTGGTTGGAAACAGATCGAGCGGCACATCGCGCCGAAAAGGGTCAGTACTTGGCAGAAAACCGCCGTCCAGGGTGGTGCTGACATAACGCGATTGCAAACCGCGCACTACCGCAAACTGGCCACCTTGCACCGCCACGCCCGTAACGCGCTTTAAGGCGTCGGAGGCAGAGGAATCGCCGGTCTTTTTAAAGTCATCTGCCGTGATAGCCTCGACAACGGAGGTGGCTTCTCGCTCGATAGTGATGGCGGTGTCGTCACCGGAACCTGCCACGCCTTGCACGACCACTTCTTCAACAGCGGGCGCATCGATACTCGGCAGCTTGACCTGGCTCTCTTCGGCAGACTCTGACTGCGTTTGCGCCCAGCCAGCTTGCGCAGCAATCGCCATGGCGATACAGAATGACAGGCGTGTCTTTTTCATGCGCGCAGGGTTTATATACAGCTTCATAGACATCTCACAGTGACATTTCACAATTTCTGGAATTGCGGGCAGTCTATGAAGTTGTAATGACACTTATGTGATGGAAATATTTCTATTTTGTTACTCACTTTTGCCAGTGCTGACACCGAACGCCAGATTGCGATAGGCTGGCGGAGCCGTCTCTAGCGGTTATCCCTTTGGCTTGAGGCATGGTCTCAAGCCCTGTTAATGTCACCTTGTACAACTCTCATCTTGTACAACTGTCATCTTGTACAACCGTCATCTTGTACAACTGCCACCTTGCACAACCCAGCATAGGACTCTCTTATGTCAGCGCGTCTCAACGCCGTTACAGTTGCCAGGGGGCGACGCACTCCCTCAGTCGCGTGCAAGCTCGTATTGCTTTATTGGTGTGCGGCCTTCGTGGGCGCTACAAGCGCTCTTCTCGTCGAGGCCGCCACGCCCATTTACCAGTGCACCCAGGCTGACGGCAGCGAGTCTTACCAGGCGCGTTGCCCCGCTGGCAGCCGCAGCCTGCAGATCCAACTCGCTCCGCTGACGCCGATCGATACCGAGATCGACACAGGGCCGCCCGATGCCGGCGCCCAGCTGCTCAAAAATCCGGCCTTTGAGCAGGGCGCATCGCACTGGGACATGCGCGGCCCAGTCGATGTGGCCAACGCGACTGGGCTGCAAGGCAGCCGCGCCTTGGTTCTGCAAGCGCCCGTGGACGGCGACATCAGCCGCGCACGGCAATGCCTGCCCGCTGAGGGGCTTGGCGCAGTCAGCGTCTCAGCCCTGATTAAACCGCCAGACGGTCGCGCAGAGCCCGACGCAGATACTGAGCAGGCGCAAGACCAATTGCGGCTCGTATTTTTCGCCTCGCGCGACTGCACCGGAGATGGGGAATACGGTGCAAAACTGGCGCCCACCAGCAGCCCTGGCTGGCAAAAACTGCAAAGCGCCCCGGCAACGCCCATGCTGGGCGCTCAGTCGATGATGGTGGAGTTAGCCAAATTGCGGGCGTCTTCGGCGAGCCTGGCCACCGATTCAGCCGCGCAGGGAAAGCAGCCAAAAACCCCAGCTGCTAATGCCACACTCTGGGATGACATTCAATTACTCTTGGTCACTCGCGGGCAGGTCAAGCGCTCAGCACGCCAGGGCATTGCGGCTCAAGCCGGACAAAATTTGGTTCAAAACGGGCAATTTGATGCGCAAACAAGCGGCTGGCAACTCAAGGCCGCTCACGAATGGCATGCGTTTTTCGGTGAAGGTCTGACGGCCGGGCTTGCCGTGCAGCTCGCGCAGAACTATCCGCAAGCGCAGGAGCAAGAAGCTCTGAGCCAATGCATCAACCTGGCACAACCGGGCACCTACGAGGCCCGCGCCAGTTTTAAACCGGACCCACTCTCTTCCCAAGCTGGGCATATTCGGTTCGAGGTGATTTTATTCCAGGGACTGGATTGCCAAGGCCCCTCGCGCATCGGCAGCCGCTCACAAATCCCGGTTGGACTGAATCAAGGCGAACCTCAACAAGTCGCGCCAGCACAAAACATACCGCAAGATAGCACCGCACAATGGCAACAGGCGTCGCTCACCGTTGAGGCCCCCGCCGAAGCCTATCGCGCCTCAGTTCGCAGCCTGCAACACATTAATAGTAATGGGGTTTTGCGGGTGTTTTGGGACAATATCTATTTTGGCTTGACCAACACGCCTGCACCCTGAAGCGGGCTAGGACGGTTTACTCGCTGGCGCAGACTTGATTGCGGCCACGTTCCTTGGCGGTGTAAAGCGCCTGGTCGGCACGCGCAAAGGAGTGATTAAACGGCTCCTGCTCACCAAGCGTCGCGAGCCCTATGCTAATGGTGACGCGCACCCGCTCACCCGACTCCCGATTAAACGGGTGATCCGCCACCAGCGTGCATAATTTGTTGGCAAAACGTTCGGCGTCCGCCAAGGACGGCTGTTCAGACAGCAAGACAAACTCTTCTCCACCCCAGCGGCCCCATTTATCGCTTGCGCGGATGGCGCTTGCGATGAGCGCGGAGAACTCCGCAAGCACTTTGTCGCCAAAGGGGTGGCCAAACTGGTCGTTAATCTGTTTGAACTTGTCGATATCCACCACCATCAAGGCTATGCCGTCGGCTTTTCGCGTGCGGCTGACTATCTCGATCACCTGCTCTATCCCACGACGATTGTAGGCCCCCGTCAAGGGATCGCGGTTGGCTTTATCCAACAGGCTCTTGTTATTGGCTTCCAATACCGCAAGGGATGCCCGGTAAATATGCGCTCGGCGCAGCAGCTGCCCATACCGATCCAAGCCCTCCACCAAAATCAGCAGAATCCACATGGCGCTGATGATCCAGTACAAATATTGACTCGGAATCCAATCGCCCACGGCTGTCACCCGCTTTAAAACAAAGTGGTGTTCGCCTAGCGGGGCGTCCGAGGGGAGGTCGAGCGAGATTTCCAGCAACCGGTCGAAGGTCGGCTCGGCATGGCGCCTTCGAATCTGAAACTGCTCCATCCACCAATCGGCCACGGTCAGCTCCGAGAAGTCGACAGAAATCGGCTTATGCCGATTGAACTCCTCGGGGTAGATCCACGCGTATTGAAATTTCTGCACCAAAATATCGCCCACTGAGTTGTCGCGCTCCATCGAGTTGCGCACAAACAGGCGTAGCCGGGGTGAAGCTCCAGCGTAATCCACATCCAAAATCAGCCCTCGATAGCGCGACAGATCCCGCTCGGTGATCAAGGCGTAGTCTTCCGGATTGCCAGACGCTATGGCTGATCCTGGCGCCTCGCGATAAAACTTGATCGACACCCCGCAATAACGGTGCGGGGCACCCGCGTGCAAGCTGCACACATACCCAAACACCGAGGTATCCAACCATCGCCCCTGGCTTTTGCCAGTCGCGACTTCACGGTCGTCAAAGAGGTTCAGCACAGAGGTTGGGGCCGGATGAATCACCGTTTTGCGCTCTGGCCCCCAAAAAGCCCAGGCGACAAGAACCACCGTTAAGGCGCCGGCACTCAAACGCAAGACAAAGAGGTGGTGAGAGGGGATGTCCAATATCATACGTCAACAGCTAACCGCAAAACCCAGGCCCGAAAACAACCCGTGAAAATCCCGGTAACGCCAATCTAGCCACCGCAACCGAGTCACTCCGAAAGTAAAGACCAGATAAGCTCGCTATGCTGGTGCAGCAGACGAGTTTTCGACTGCTCGCCTCCGGGTTACTTTTCATTGTGCAGGCTGGGCCATACAATGGCCCGTTTGCGCTCAAGGCACCAAGATCTGCTTTTGATCGCTCGATCTGCGCCACGTCATGCGGCCACTGAACCCGGGTACCACTAACCGGGTACACCTAACCGGGTACCACTAACCGGGTACACCTAACCGGGTACAACTGTTATTGCCGTTTGACCCTCGATGTGATGAACACCCATGTTTGATGAAATTCCCGCCCACAGGCCGCTGACCCCGCTGCTCGATAGCATCAACCACCCGGCTGATTTGCGCGCGCTCCCGCCTAAATCCTTGCCGATCCTGGCCGAAGAGCTGCGCGCTTTTTTGCTCTACAGCGTCGGCCAAACCGGTGGTCACTTTGGTGCAGGGCTCGGGGTGGTGGAGCTGACGATCGCGCTGCATTACGTGTTGAACACCCCATACGACAAACTCGTCTGGGATGTTGGGCACCAAACCTATCCGCATAAAATCCTGACGGGTCGCCGCGAGGCCATGGCCAAGATTCGCCAGCAAGGCGGTCTATCTGGCTTCCCCAAACGCACCGAAAGCCCTTACGACACCTTTGGCGTCGGCCATTCCAGCACCTCCATCAGCGCCGCACTCGGCATGGCACTTGGCAGCAAGATGGCGGGCAAGGTGCAAAAAACCGTTGCTGTGATCGGCGATGGCGCCATGACGGCCGGCATGGCCTTTGAAGCCCTTAACCATGCTGCCCACACCAAAGCTGATCTCCTTGTCGTGCTGAACGACAACACCATGTCGATCTCGCCCAACGTGGGCGGCCTCGCCACCTACTTCTCCCGGCTCTGGGCCAGCAAAACCTATACGCGCCTGCGGCAAAGCAGCAAAAAAATGCTCAAAAACCTGCCGCAAACCAGTCATTTATTGCGCAAAACCGAAGAGCACATGAAGGGTATGGTCTCGCCCAGCACCCTCTTTGAGGAGCTGGGCTTTTATTACGTCGGCCCGATTGACGGCCACGACCTGCCTCGCCTGGTGCACGACTTGCAGATTTTGAGTGAGACGCCCGGGCCTAAATTGCTGCACATCATGACCTGTAAGGGCAAAGGTTTTGCCCCGGCAGAGCAGGACCCTGTGGGCTATCACGCCCTCAATAAACTGGAGCCCCAAAAGAAAATCGCACCCGCCGCGCCCAAATACCAAGACGTTTTTGGCCGCTGGTTATGCGATACCGCAGAGCGAGACCCCTTGCTGGTTGGCATCACGCCCGCTATGTGTGAAGGCTCTGGCATGGTGGCCTTTCGGGAGCGTTTCAGCGATCGTTATTATGATGTGGCCATCGCCGAACAGCATGCCGTCACCCTGGCGGCAGGCCTCGCCTGCGAAGGGCAAAAACCCGTGGTCGCGATCTACTCGACCTTCTTACAGCGAGCTTACGACCAGTTAGTGCATGACGTAGCCATTCAAAGCCTGGACGTCACCTTTGCGATAGACCGCGCCGGGCTCGTCGGCGAAGATGGCCCAACTCATGCAGGCCATTTTGATATCAGTTATCTCAGCTGCATTCCTGAAATGGTGATAGCCACCCCCAGCGACGAAAACGAATGTTATCAGCTACTCAACTGCTGTTATCACTATGCGGGCCCTGCCGCTGTGCGCTATCCGCGCGGGTCTGGACGTGGCGTGCCGATTGACGCTCAAGCACCGCTCCTGACCATTGGGCAAAGCCGCCCGGTGATGCGCGGGCAGACTGTCTGCCTGTGCAACTTTGGCGCACTCTTGGCGGAGTTGGTGCCTGTGGCGACATCACAAGGCTATTCACTGCTCGACATGCGTTTTGCCAAACCGTTGGACGAAGCCGCGCTGGTCAGTGCGGCACAAAACCACAGGCTTTTGGTGACAGTCGAAGACAACAGCATTCAAGGTGGCGCAGGTCAAGCCGTGCGCGATCTCTTGATAGGTCGCGGGCTGACCACCCCCGTGCTGTGCCTTGGGCTGCCCGATCGGTTTATCGATCACGCGTCGCGCACCGAGCAGCTGCAGGATGTCGGCCTCACATCAGCTGCGATAGAGGAGCGCATTCAACACTGGCTGGCTCGGCAAAACCGCAGCACGTCATAATTCATCACAACCCGCTGGTCGCCTTCAGCAACAACATTCAGCATTTGGCAACAACATTCAGCAACAACCGGCCTAGGGCTTCGCCAGCGGTTTGACTCCAAGCAACTAAACTCACGGCTGTACTGACAGGAATCTCAGACCCATGATGCATCACCGCCAGACACTCGATCAGATCTTTGCGCAAATCGACGCCATCGTCATGAGCCGTCAACACCCGGTAACCGGCTTGATGCCAGCGAGTACGGCCGTTACCACCCACGGCAACTACACGGATGCTTGGGTGCGCGACAACGTCTATTCCATCTTGTGTATTTGGGCCTGTGGCAGAGCCTACCGCCGCCAACAGGAGCAAGAGCGCGCCGATCAACTCGAGCAAACCACCATCAAACTCATGCGCGGCTTGCTGCTCTCGATGATGCGCCAAGCCGATAAGGTCGAAAAATTCAAAGAGAGCCTCGACCCGCTGGACGCGCTGCACGCCAAATACGACACAGCAACCGGCTTGCCCGTGGTCGCAGACGATGCTTGGGGGCATCTGCAAATCGACGCTACCAGTATTTATTTATTGATGCTGGCACAGATGACCGCGTCAGGGCTGCGCATTATTCGCACCTTTGGCGAGGTCGATTTTATTCAAAACCTGGTGTATTACATCTCGAGCGCCTACCGCATAGCCGATTTTGGTATTTGGGAGCGGGGCAACAAAATCAATAACGGCAAACCCGAGATCAACGCCAGCTCGGTGGGTATGGCCAAAGCCGCCTTGCAAGCGCTCGACGGCTTTAACCTGTTTGGCGCAAACGCCAGTCCACGCGCCATCATTCACATAGTGCCCGATTCGGTGTCACTGGCGCGCAATACCCTCGCCAGCTTGCTGCCGCGCGAATCCCTGTCCAAAGAGGTCGACAGCGCCCTGCTCAGCATCATTGGCTTTCCCGCCTTTGCGGTCGGCAATCGCGAGCAGATCGAAATGACCCGCACCGAGATTTTAACCAAGCTCGCCGGCCAGTACGGCTGCAAGCGGTTTTTATGGGATGGCCACCAAACGGCGGTTGAGGACCATACCCGCATTTATTACCAACACTCCGAGCTTGCGAATTTCGAGCACGTCGAGTCTGAATGGCCACTCTTCTTTACCTATTTGTACATACACGCGCTTTTTGACAACGACCTCAGCGCCGCCAAACACTACCGCGACAAGCTCGAAGGGCTGATGGTCAATATTGATGGTTATAACCTGTTGCCCGAGCTCTACTACGTGCCGCGCGAATCGGTCGATGCCGAGCGGCAACAGCCGGGCAGCCAAAGTCGCCTGCCCAACGAAAATATTCCGTTAGTCTGGGCGCAAAGTCTTTATTTGACCGGCCGCTTACTGCACGAAGGCTTTATCACGCTGGATGACCTGGACCCGCTCGCCATGCGCAGGCGCTCGCGGCGCTTTGCCAAAACACAAATTGCCCTGGTCGTATTGGCGGAAAACAATCACATTAAGGAACACCTAGCCGCACAAGGTGTGATTGCCGAATCGCTCGACGACATAGCCCCGATTAAGGTCATCTCGGCGCCGCATCTGGTTCAAGCCTATTCCCTTGTCGGCGCCAACGAAGCGATGAACCTGACCGGCCGGCCACCCAGGCGTTTGCAAAGTTTGGCAACCAGCCAGACTTACACCATCAACGGCACCCGCTGCCTCTGCCTATCCTGGCTGCAAAGCGAGCAAAACAGCTACCGCAGTTTTGACGCCACCTTAGTCACCGAAAACCTCGCGCGCGAAATCGCCCATTTACACAACCACTGGATTCACCCGGAAGCGGCCGTCTTCACTTGGATGGTGGATCAACGTTTCTGCGCCACCCCCGGCTCTGCAATCTTTTTTGAAGCCCTGCGCAATCTGCAATTGCGCAGCCAACAGGAGCATGTGGGATATGCGTCTGCCAATCTCGCCATGCGGGCATCGCGCAACACACCGCTACACATCCCTTCGTTGTGCCTGACGCCCTTCCAGAGCCGGGAGCGCAGCCTCAACGACTATGCACCGCAGTTCAAAGCTGAACAATTACTACCCGCCGCCCAAGCGGTTTACAGCGCCGCCGACGATGGCAGCCTCTATGCCGCCCTGTTGAGTTTCATGCACAACAGAAGGCTGGTCGATAACATCCACGATGAGGCGCGGTGTGGCAGCGGCTTTGTGACACTGCGCGACTTTTTGGAAACCCTGTGTTTTCGCGCCCAGATTCACAATTTCTGGCTGAGCGCACGCGCCTGTTTTGCCCTGCTCGGACACTCGCTGATCGACCTTGGCGACGCGCTCACAGTGCTGGCCGCACGCCACATGGCCTTGAGCCTTGGCAGCACACATGGCACCCGTATCCGGCTCGACTCCCCCAAAAGCAACGCGGCCATCTACAGCGATATCAGCGCCGTGAGTAAAAGCGGTGTCGAGCATACCTTGCTTCAAGAGTTGCTGGCCGCCATCGGCGGCCTGCTGCGCACCCAGCCAGACCTCTTCAAAGGCTTGGGTTCGATACACCTGCACAATTTGCTCTACCTCTGCTGCAAACAAGACGACGGCAACTATATGAGCCTGGACGGCTTGGCGTGTTTAGCGCCCTCGTTCATTTTGAAACGCGTGGAAGCCGTGCTGGATTCGCAGCGGCAACGCTTTTCACTCGGCGTGACACAGGCCTATAACAACAAGCGCGCCAGCTATGCCGACATCGCCGAAGGCGCCGCCGAAACAGCCCACGCGGTCGATACCGATTGGTTTGAGTGGCGCATGGAGCGCGGCCTCATCACCACCTTCGACGAAGACTTTTTAGTGGAAATCTGGCAAAGCCTGGCGCATGCCAACCACATCATTTTTGGAGGTGCCGATGTGCAGGATCTGGGCCTCGATTGTGAAGTCGTGCGCAGCTCCATGACGCCGGGCGAAGCCAGCTTCGCGCAATTGATCGACCAGCTGACCCAGCACATTCACCCGGCCTACTTCAAAAGTGCTGTCATTGAAACCCTTCACGGTTTTACCTACTTTTGCACCCAAAATCCGACCGTATTTTTTGATGAGCCGGTTGTCATAGCCCAGATAGTCGAATCAGCCGCTCAGCGGCTGGTCACCGACCGCGAACTCGGGCCCGATAAACGGGCACTGGATGTGCTGCTGGAAGAGTCACCGTTTGTTTTGCAGCACTATGTGGCGCAAGCGCTGACGGAGAAGGCTAAAACGGCGCTCAAACAGACCCCACCGGATAAAACCGTTTCTTGAGCCATAAGGCGTCTTGAGAACCCGCGATAGCCGACGCATGACCTGAGCCTGGCGCCGCTCAACAGCGGCTGGGTTAACGCAGCCTGGCCAGTACCTGCTCGGCTTCCGCCACCGCTTTGCGGGTGCGGGTGTCTTCTTGGGCTTGAATCCAATAAAAACTGGCTCTGTACCATCTGGCGGCTGCTTCATAGGCGTCGTAGCGGGCGCGATCGGCATCGCCTGGGTACGCCAATTCAAACCGCTGCAAATCGAGCGATAACACAGCGGCCTGCTGCCACTGTTCGGCGGCCTGAACCCACAAGCCGGCCCCCGCCTTAGCCTCGGCCAGCTGCTCGTGCAAGCGACTGCTAGCGCGCAACAAGTTAAGCGCCAACTTAGCCTGCTGGCGCAAGCGATTGGCAGACTCAAGCGCCTCGGGCGTGCCAGGCACAAGGTCTGTGGCCTGCTCAGCGTCGAAGGTTTTTTGCCAGAGCAAGCGCCCATACTGTTCCAGCAGTGCCGTCGGCTCGGCAATCTCGTCGGCATAGGCTTGCCAGAGTTTTTTAGCGGCCGCATCGCCCGCGCGTGCGCGCTCACCCTCTGCCAACTGCCACTGAGCCAGCACCACACGACTGAGGTTGTGATCGAGCAGCTTTGCGAGATCCAGCGCTTCGGCCACACGGCCTTGCTCTTCACGGGCGAGAAGGTTATCTCGCAGATCCCAAAGTGACCAGAGCAACACCGTCAGGTGTTTTTGCCCCAACACCCGATCCTCCGCCGTGACTGCCACCACCGCAGGCCGCGTAAATTCAAAAGGGGTTGGAATCGCATTAGGCCCTTGCAGGGTACAAAACTGGTTAGGGATACCCCCATTGGCGGTGCAGGCAGCCTGGGTTTGCTGCTCCGCTTTGCGACAGGCATGCTGCCATTGTGCGTTTGCCATAGCCGCACAATCGCAATTGACAGTGGGGCAAGCAGCAAGACCATTGCGGCGGGATTCCCCCTGAACCGGGGTGGACGCTGCATCGCTGACCTGGCTTGCAATCACCGGCCAGGCCAGATGCCACAGGCCGACCAGGACACACAAAATCCCCCAGGTCAGGGGGCGACTCAAAAGGCGTTTGAGCCGGGCCAAGCCACGCGCAAAATGACGGAGGACAGATAACATGGGCAAACTCTCGTTGAGCAGCAAAATACAGAGCCCGAGCAGATTTCGACGGGGGCTTTCGAGAGGTATAGGCCGACTTTTGATCCAGCACCTGAGGATGCGTGGACTTTTTGAGGCATGTCACGTAAAATCCCGCGCCATTACTTAAGCCTAGGCAAGCTGGGCCAGACGATTAGCGAGGTGGAGCGCAAGTTGCACCTCGCTTTTTTGCAACCTAAATTTGCCCCGTGCTTGCGCAACGGGGCCTTGCCGCCCACTCTTCCTTGACACGAACACTGGGCGGCGCGCGGTTTTAGCCCACAGTTTGCCCTTTCTGGAGGATTTCACCTTGACAACCCGGGCCATTCAACCCGCCAGCACCCCCGCTCTGCTCGTTCTTGAAGATGGCAGCGTTTTTCGCGGTACCGGCTTTGGCGCCAGCGGTCTTGCCGTGGGCGAAGTGGTATTCAATACCGCGCTGACCGGCTACCAAGAAATCGTGACAGACCCGTCCTACGCCGAGCAAATTGTCACCCTGACGTACCCTCATATCGGCAATGTCGGCACCAACCCTGAAGACGAAGAGTGCACACGCCTTTACGCCAAGGGTCTTGTGATTCGCGACCTGACGCTGACAACCAGCAACTTTCGTAGCACCGAGCCTCTGGACGACTACCTGCGCCGTCACGGTATCTGTGGCATCGCTGACATAGACACCCGCCGCTTGACGCGCCTCCTGCGTGACAAAGGGGCCCAAAACGGCTGCATCATGGTCGGCGACCTTGACGAAAGCCGCGCGCTGGAAGCGGCGCGCGCCTTTCCCGGCTTAAAAGGCATGGACCTCGCCAAGGTCGTCAGCACACCCCGAACCTACAGCTGGTCAGAAGGTAGCTGGCAGCTCGGTAAGGGCTTTGGCCAAGCCACTGGCACCGAGCGTTTTAAAGTCGTGGCCTACGATTTTGGCGCTAAAGCCAATATTTTACGCATGCTGGTTGATCGCGGCTGCGAGCTGACCGTCGTACCGGCACAAACCCCAGCCGCCGAGGTGCTAGCGCTCAAACCCGACGGTGTCTTTTTGTCGAATGGCCCAGGCGACCCAGAGCCCTGCACCTACGCCATTGAAGCGATCAAAGTGTTTTTGGCGGCAAAACTGCCCTTGTTTGGTATTTGTCTCGGCCACCAGCTGTTGGCGCTCGCCAGCGGTGCCAAAACACTCAAAATGAAATTTGGCCACCACGGTGCCAATCACCCAGTGCAAGCGCTTGCGACAGGCAAGGTGATGATCACCAGTCAAAACCATGGCTTTGCCGCCGACGAAGCCACTCTGCCGCCCAATGTGAAAGCGACACACAAATCCTTATTTGATGGTTCGCTGCAAGGCATTGAGCTGACAGACAGCCCGGCATTCAGCTTTCAAGGCCACCCTGAGGCCAGCCCAGGCCCCCATGACGCCGAAGCTCTGTTTGACCATTTTATTGACTTGATGCGCGCCAGGCGCTAAGTGCCTTAGCCCGTTTTTCATAAGGCGCACGATTCCCTGTCGCCCGACTGCCCCCTGGGGCCTCTTTTACGATTAAGCCGGAACGCAAGACCATGCCAAAACGTACCGACATTAAAAGCATCCTGATTATTGGCGCTGGCCCGATTGTGATAGGCCAAGCCTGCGAATTTGACTATTCGGGTGCCCAAGCCTGTAAAGCGCTGCGCGAAGAGGGTTACCGCGTCATACTCGTGAACTCCAACCCTGCGACCATCATGACGGATCCCGCCATGGCCGATGCCACTTACATCGAGCCCATCACCTGGCAAACCGTTGAAAAAATCATCGAAAAAGAACGTCCAGATGCCATTTTGCCCACTATGGGCGGCCAAACGGCGCTCAACTGCGCGCTGGCACTGCATAAGCACGGCGTGCTCGACAAATACGGCTGCGAGCTGATTGGCGCGACACAAGATGCCATCGACAAAGCCGAAGACCGCGAACGCTTCGACAAGGCCATGAAAAAAATCGGTCTCGATACCGCCCGCGCCCGCATAGTGCATACGCTCGAAGAAGCACTGGACGTCCCGAAGCTCTTTGGTTTTCCCGTCATCATTCGCCCGTCCTTCACGATGGGCGGTTCAGGGGGCGGCATCGCCTACAACTGGGAAGAATTTGAAGAAATTTGTACCCGTGGCCTCGACCTATCACCTACCAACGAACTCTTGATTGACGAAAGCCTGCTGGGCTGGAAAGAGTACGAAATGGAGGTGGTGCGCGATCGCAATGACAATTGCATCATCGTCTGCTCGATCGAAAACTTCGACCCCATGGGTGTGCACACCGGCGATTCCATCACTGTCGCACCTGCGCAGACGCTGACCGACAAAGAATACCAAATCATGCGGAACGCCTCGATTGCGGTATTGCGTGAAATCGGCGTCGAAACCGGCGGCTCCAACGTGCAATTTGCGGTGAACCCCGAAGATGGCCGCATGGTTGTGATTGAAATGAACCCACGGGTATCGCGCTCGTCAGCCCTGGCCTCCAAAGCAACCGGTTTTCCAATAGCCAAGATCGCGGCCAAGCTCGCAGTGGGATTTACCCTGGATGAGCTGCAAAACGACATCACCGGCGGCAAAACACCCGCCTCGTTTGAGCCGGCTATCGACTATGTTGTCACCAAAATTCCCCGTTTTACCTTTGAAAAGTTCGGCGATGCCGACGCGCGTCTGACCACCCAAATGAAATCGGTCGGCGAAGTCATGGCGATCGGTCGCAACTTCCAAGAGTCTCTGCAAAAAGCGCTGCGCGGGCTTGAAGTCGGCTCAGCGGGTTTTGAACCGAAAGTGTCTCTCAGTGATGAGAACGCATTGCAAATGATCCGCAGCGATCTCGCCACCCCCAGCGCCAACCGTTTGTGGTTTGTCGGGGATGCCTTTCGGGCCGGGCTCAGCCTCGACGAGATTTACAGCATTTCTAAAATCGACCCGTGGTTTTTAGTGCAGATTCAGGAATTGATCGACATTGAAACTGCGCTCTCAGCTAAACCCCTGAGTGACGTCGATGCCGACCTGATGCGTCGTCTCAAGCGCAAAGGTTTTTCAGACAAACGCCTGTCGCAACTGCTGGCCGTGAGCGAAAAAGCCTTGCGCGATCATCGCCATCGCTTGGGCGTGCGGCCTGTATATAAGCGGGTCGATACCTGCGCCGCTGAGTTTTCCACCGCGACCGCTTACCTCTATTCGTCCTATGACGAGGAGTGCGAAGCCGCACCCAGCAATCGCGACAAGATCATGGTTTTAGGTGGCGGCCCCAACCGCATTGGCCAGGGCATCGAATTCGACTACTGCTGCGTTCACGCTGCATTGGCCGCACGCGAAGACGGCTTCGAAACCATCATGGTGAACTGCAACCCGGAAACCGTTTCGACCGACTACGACACCTCTGACCGGCTCTATTTCGAGCCTGTTACGCTCGAAGATGTACTGGAGATTGTGCACAAAGAAAAGCCCAAAGGCGTGATTGTGCAGTTCGGCGGCCAGACGCCGCTCAAAATTGCCCGCGCGCTGGAAGCCGAAGGTGTGCCGATTATTGGCACCAGCCCCGAAGCCATTGACCGCGCCGAAGACCGCGAGCGCTTTCAGCAAATGATCGAGCGCCTGGGTCTCAAACAACCCGCCAACGCCATAGTGCGCTCGACCGAAGAAGCCATTACGGCTGCCATCGGCGTCGGCTACCCACTGGTGGTACGCCCCTCCTATGTTTTGGGCGGTCGCGCCATGGAGATTGTCTATAGCGAGCAGGAATTGCGCCGCTACATGAAAGAGGCGGTTCAAGCCTCAGAGGATGCGCCCGTATTGCTCGACCACTTCCTGAACAACGCCATTGAAGTCGACATCGATGCGGTATCGGACGGCAAAACCGTCGTGATTGGCGGCATCATGCAGCACATAGAACAGTGCGGCGTCCACTCGGGTGACTCGGCCTGCTCATTACCACCTTATTCGCTCAGCGATGAGGTGCAGAACCAAATGCGCGAGCAGGTTAAAAAGATGGCTTTGGAGTTAGGCGTCGTTGGCCTGATGAACGCACAACTCGCGTATCAGGACGGTGACATTTACATCATCGAAGTCAATCCACGCGGCTCACGCACCGTGCCGTTTGTGTCCAAATGTATCGGTGTGTCCTTGGCCAAAATTGCCGCACGCGCGCAAACGGGTACCTCCTTGGCCGACCAGGGTTTTACTGACGAAATCATCCCAGCCTATTTCAGCGTGAAAGAAGCCGTGTTTCCGTTTAATAAATTCCCCGCTGTCGACCCGATTTTAGGCCCCGAAATGAAGTCGACCGGCGAAGTCATGGGTATTGGCGCCACCTTTGCCGAAGCCTTTGCAAAATCGCAAGTCGGTGCTGGCTTCCAGCTGCCCACAGGTGGCAAAGCCTTTGTCAGCGTGCGTGATTTTGATAAAGACGGCATTGTTGTAGTCGCCAAAGAGTTGGTTAACCTGGGCTTTGAACTGGTCGCCACCCGTGGCACTGCCGCGCGACTACAGGCGGCCGGGCTTAGTGTCAGCATTGTGAATAAAGTCAATGAAGGCCGCCCCCACGTGGTCGATATGCTGAAAAACCGCGAAATCGCCTTGGTCATCAACACCACTGAAGGGAAAAGTGCGATCAAAGACTCGGCAGCCATACGCCGCAACGCGGAAAATAATCGCGTCTACTACACCACCACCCTGGCAGCGGCGAATGCGCTTTGCATGGCGCTGCGCTTTGGTAAAGACCAAACCGTTCGTCGTTTACAAGAATTGCATGAAGGAATTCGCGCATGTCACTGAATAAAGTCCCCATGACGGTCGAGGGGGCTGACGCCCTTCGCGCCGAACTTGACCACCTGAAAAAAGTCGATCGCCCGCGCATTGTGCAAGCCATTGCCGAAGCGCGCGAACACGGCGACCTCAAAGAAAACGCCGAATACCATGCCGCACGTGAGCAACAGAGTTTTTGTGAAGGCCGTATTCAGGAAATTGAAAGCAAGCTGTCGCATGCGCAAATCATTGATATTTCCAAACTGCCTGAAACCGGCAAAGTCATTTTTGGCGCGACCATCACCATCATCAATCAAGACAACGACGAATCTCTGACCTACAAGATCGTCGGCGAAGATGAAGCTGACATCAAACGCGGCAAAATTTCGGTGGGATCACCCATAGCGCGCGCTTTGATCGGCAAAGAAGTCGGTGAAGTGGTGTTGGTGCAAACGCCAGGTGGCAAGGTCGAATACGAAATCGATGCCGTCGCGCACCGCTAGGGGAAGGATTGCCAAGGCATGAATTCACAGCCCCCCACTCAGGAGCCGGCATTTTATGTGGTGTCTCCGGGTAAGTTCACGCTCTTGTTTTTCGCAACCCAGGGCCTTTATGGGCTCTATTGGTTCTTTCGCCATTGGCAGTTACACGATCAGCAGCAAGGGAGCAGAAGTTTCCCGATCTTTCGCGCCATTTTTGGCCCGCTCACCATGCCTTGGCTCTGTCAAAAAATGGTGCAGTTCCAGCAAACGCAGGACGCCGACACCCGCGTCTGGTACCCCGGTTGGATTGGCATGGGTTCCATTGCAACTCAGCTGGTGGCCTCCCTGCTGACTGCGGGCAGCTATTTCAAATGGTTTTCTCCGTCCTTGTGGGTCATGCTGCTCATGCTGATCCCGCAGTACTATTTTTTGTATCAATTCCAATTGGTTGCCAACCGCAGCTGTAAAGACCCTTTTGGCAACCAAAATGCCGCGTTCACGCCCTTTAATCATGGCTGGATGGTTTTTGGCCTGTTGCAGTGGGCTCAGCTGCTCTATGCGGTATTTTTTAAAGCCCATTGAGCTACGCGAATCTCTAAACGAGACAGTCACGTAGAGTCATCGAGTGTTACAGTGACGGCGTGCGGCAAACCGCACTCAGGAGGCTCAGATGGCATCACATTTACTCATTGCCGGTGGTACAGGCCTGATAGGTCAAGCACTCGCCGCCGAAGCGCTTAACCGCGGCTGGACGGTCACACTCCTCAGCCGCCACTCCCGCTCAAGTCTACCGCCTGGCGTGCCTAAAGCGTGCCAGCTCCTCAATTGGCATCAGCTGGCTGACTGTTCAATCACTTTTGATGCCATAGTGAACCTGGCGGGCGAGTCCATCGCACAAGGCCGCTGGACGGCAGCGCGCAAGGCACTCTTGCTGGCAAGCCGCGTGCAAACCACTGAACAACTCGTGCGCTTTTGTCAAAACGCCCCACACAGACCCCAGGTTTTTATTAATGCTTCGGCGATTGGGTTTTATGGCGACCAGGCGGATGCACCCCTCGACGAAAACTCACCCGGTAAGGACTGCTTTTCACATAGGCTCTGCCACGCGTGGGAGCAAACACTGGCACCCTTGAAGACACTTACGGGTGTGCGCGTTTGCGTGGCACGCCTCGGCGTGGTGATGAGTTTACGGGGTGGAGCCTTATCGGCCATGCGGCAACCCTGCCGATTTAAAGTGGCTGTGCAACAAGGTGATGGCTCCCAATGGTTCTCGTGGATTGGCGAGGAGGATGCCGTAGCGGCCTTGATCTGGTTGATCGAGCAACCAGACGCCTTGGGCGTGTATAACCTGACCGCGCCCAACCCGCTAACCCAAGCAAACCTGACCGACTTACTCGCTCAGGCCTTTCATGCACCCGTCAAGCTGCAAGCGCCGGCAGCGCTATTGCGATTGGCTCTCGGCGATATGGCCAGCGAGTTATTGTTGTCGAGCCAGCGCGTATTGCCCAAGCGGCTTGAAGCCAGCGGTTTTACGTTTGCAAACGCTGAGCTTGGCAGTTGGCTGGCGCATAAGACCCAAGCGCCCTAAAGCGCATGCGCGAAGCTGCCGTTATGATCATCCAACAAGTGCGCGACTGCGGCCTCGCGCTTCTGTGCATTCAGCGCGCCACTCATTTGCGCCGTCACGCGGGCGAAGTCGGTTTTCCGGGTGGGGCTTATGAACCGGGTGATGACAACCTGCTGGAAACGGCCTTGCGCGAAACTGCGGAAGAAGTCGGTATCGGGCGCGACTGTTTGAGCGCACCCACTTTTTTAAATCGCAGTCGCACCCGGCAAGGTCAGTGGGTCAGTGCCTATGTTGCGGATTTGCTACCCAAGGCTCCCGCTTTACAGCTATGCCCGCACGAAATCGCCGAGGCCTTCTGGCTACCGGTGCCCTGGCTGCTGCAAGATTTGCGGCACGAAACCCAAGTTTTTGCCGTAGAGGGTACGGAATACTGGGCACCGGTCTACCGCTATCAGCGGTTTACACTCTGGGGCTTCAGCTCACGCCTGGCCATCACTTATTTGCAGCATTACCATGGCCGAATGCTGACGCGTGAACACAGCAGCCCCGAGCGCTATCGCTAAAGCGGACTGGCCAAAACGCTAAAATGTACTGATCAAAACGCTAAAGTGCACGGCTCAAAGCACCAAAGCGAATGGTCAGAGTGCTGGTGATGGCTCAGTCGTGAAGCGCCCTATCGCCTGCCCCATCCGCAGTGAGCTGCCCGCTTGAAGTTCAGGCATCCAGGCTTGGGCGCCCTTTGCCGTGAGCACTATCGCAGTTGAGCCCAATAAAAACCGTCCCATTTCCTCACCCTTGGCGAGGCGAATGTCGGCTTGCGGATAAGGCTGCGTGGTGATTTTGCGCCGAATCGGGGCAACAGTGCCGGCCCAGGGTGTCGCAATACTTGCCACAATCATGGCACCCACCAACACAACGGCAACAGGCCCTATTTCCGTTTCAAAATGACACACCAACCGCTCATTGCGCGCAAATAAACGCGGCACATTTTCAGCTGTCACCTGGTTGACGGAAAACAAATCGCCTGGCACCAAAGTGGTCGAGGTCAGTCGACCTGCCAGCGGCATGTGCACCCGGTGATAATCGCGCGGTGATAGGTAAATTGTCGCAAAATTGCCGCCGGCAAACAGTGCTGCGGCCTCTGCATCACCCCCCAAGAGTTCCTGCACACTAAACGACTGCCCTTTGGCTTGAAAAATACGGCCAGATTCAATCACCCCCAACTGACTCACAGCTCCATCAGCCGGGCTGACAAGGGTATTTCCCGCATCAATTGGTCGGGCGCCAGGCTTTAACGCACGTGTAAAAAAATCATTGAAACTCGCATAAGCCAGTGGATTTTCGTCCTGTGCATCGCGCATATCAATGTCAAATTTGTCGCAAAAGGCTCGAATAAACGTATTTTTAATAAAGGTATTTTCACTGGCAGCCAGTTTACCCACTAAGCGTGATATCGCATGCTGTGGAGCCAATCGCTGCAATGCAACAAATAAAGTGTCATTCATACAGTTTTCTCAATTCACAGATCGGCGTGGCCGACTAATACACATCATCATTATCCAATATGGAACGCCTAACCACACTGGATACAGGCGTCGCTTTGCCCGCCACTTTGGCTTGCTGCACCGTCACGGCGCCCAATGTTTGCACTATGTGCTGAAAACTGGACAAACGCTCAACTGCAATGTCACCGGCTTCTGCCGCTGCCGTCAAGGCACATCCGGCATCACTCAAGTGATTACAATTACGAAAGCGGCACAGTCCTGCATAAGGGGCAAATTCTTTAAATCCGTCAAATACATCAGCGGCAGTCAGGTGCCATAAACCAAATTCGCGAATACCCGGCGAATCAATACAATCTCCGCCGGTTGGAAAGTGATAAAGGCTCGCGTGCGTGGTGGTGTGGCGACCCTTCTTAATCACTTCAGACAAGTCGCCAATTTTAATCGTCTCATCAGGCAATAACGCCTGTATCAAAGATGATTTACCAACACCTGACTGCCCGACAAAAATACTCACACCATCGCGCAAATAGGCTTGCAGCGCTGGCAATCCTTCGCTTGTTCGACACGATAGTGTCAGTACGTCATAGCCCAAATCGCAGTAATGTTGCAATCGCACTGAGAGAGCATCGCTACACGGCAAATCGGCTTTATTTAACAACAAAACCGGCTCGACACCCATCGCGTGGGCCGCAACGATATAACGATCAATTAAATTCGCATGGGCTTCTGGCTCCGGCGCTATCACAATAAAAACACGCGAAATATTGGCTGCAACCAATTTCATTTTGCCAAAACTATCCGGGCGCTCAAAACAACTTGTACGCGTTTGCAGCGTCTCGATGATGCCGCGATTTTCAAGGGCATCGAGCCCTCGGCGCCAAAGAACGCGATCGCCCGTCACGACTTGCGAGAGAGTCGCACGCACATGGCAGCGCAGACGCACACGCGTCGCGAGACATTCGACCTCGGCCGCATCCCGGTAGTGGCTCACCACCAACCCCGGCTGCAAACCCCCAAAATGCGAGGCATCGCGGCGAGTCGATTCAGCCTCAGGCAAGGTTGCGCGTTTTTTATCGACACGGGACTGTTGCTGCTTGTTGAGCTTACGTTTGGTCACGCTGGCTCCACTTGAAATTGATTACCCGAAGGCTTCACTCGAATCACCTGCGCCTGCCTTGAACAGAGCCCAAAAACGCCATACCGTTTCGATATCGCACTCAACGACACAGGGTTACCCAAAAAGAGTTACCCAAACGCCAATTAATACTTTTACACTGTGGACCCTTTGAAGCACAGCCTTTACTGTAAACCACAACTTTTAAACAACACTTTTAAACAACACTTTTAAACAACAAGCGAGACGCTCATGAGCCAATGCAACGACACGCATCTTGTCTGGATTGACCTGGAAATGACAGGCCTTATTCCCGAGCAGGATACCATCATTGAAATTGCGAGTCTGGTGACCGATAGCGACTTAACGATTTTGGCGCAAGGCCCCGTGATTGCGATATCACAGCCAGCCGCCATCCTGAATGCGATGGATGAATGGAATCAACGGCAGCATGGCAGCTCCGGTCTTACGCAACGCGTCTTGGCGAGCAGCCTTTCGATGCGCGCAGCGGAGGAGGCCACGCTCAGTTTCCTGCGCGAATGGGTACCGCCTGGGAAAAGCCCTATTTGTGGCAACTCGATTGGGCAGGATCGACGATTTTTAGCGCGTTACATGCCCGAACTCGAAGCCTATTTCCATTACCGAAACCTGGATGTGTCAACGATTAAGGAGTTAGTACGTCGCTGGCAGCCACCCCTTTTGGATGAGTTTAAAAAACAGGGCGTTCATCTCGCACTGGAGGATATTAAAGAATCCATCGCCGAGTTAGCGTTCTATCGCAAACGCGCTTTCAGTATTTAACGCGACGCAATCTCTTTGGCTTCATCAACTTGCTCGTTGAAGCCGATTTTGGATTATCGATTCAACAGATATTCCAACACAAACTTGGAGCCCATGTAGGCCAGCGCTAAAAAAACGAACCCCAAAAGGGTTCCTCGCACGGCCACGTGTCCTCGCCAACCGAGGGCATGCCGCCCCCAGAGCAGTACGGCATAAATGATCCAAGACAAGAGCGCAAACACCGTTTTTTGCGCCAGATGTTGCGCAAAAATATCCTCTAAAAATAATCCCCCGGTGATGAGGGCCAGCGTGAGCAGGATCATTCCCACCCACAAAAGTTCAAAAAGCAAGGCTTCCATGGTGAGTAAGGGCGGTAAAAGACGCACCCAACCCGTGGCGTGGCGCCCGTGTAACGCACGATTTTGGTACGACAAAATCAACGCATGCAAGCTGGCTAAAATGAGCGTGCTATAGGCGAGTATGGCCAAAATGATATGCGCGGCAATGCCATAATCCAGGCGGATATACACATCCGGACGATCCGCAAGAAACAAGGCCGCCAATAAAATTGTGATATTGCAAGGTAACAAGAGCCATAACAAGCTATGTAAGGGTTTTCTCAGGCTACTGACTAAAACCAGCACTGTCGCCACCCAAACAAAAAGGGTCGCGATTTTAAATAAACTAAAGCTGTAACCCGAAGGCGTCGCCATCAAGCCGTAAGCGGCGTAGGCGTGAACCAGGGCCGCCAGTGCGGTCAACGCAAGCGCAGCGCCGCCCGGCTTGGACTCCTGCTTACGCCATCGACGATAGAGGAGATACCACGCCAAGCAATAGAGTAACAGCGACAGGGTAATAGGCATGGAGTTATCCAAGGAGTCTCGAAGGCCGGTTAGGGTAGAATGCTCTGTCAGCCTTGGCAAGCAAGTCGCAGGCTGCCATCGCCATAAAAAATCTGCGCCCATAAAAAAACCCTGCAAAGCAGGGTTTTTTAACGCGAACTGGCGCCGCATCAATGACGCTATGGGCACTTGGTCGCTCTATTTCAAATTCAACCGGGCCGCCAGGGCATCGGGCTCCAAAAAGCCTGCGATTAATTCACCGTCTTGCAGAATGAGCGCAGGCGTACCGGACAAACCAATTTGGCGTCCTAAGTTGTATTGCGCCTCAATCGGGTTATTCGCGCAGACATTGTCTGGAATTTCTTCGCGGTTTTTCAGTTTGGTCATGGCCTCTTGTTTGTTTTCAGCACAAAAAGCTGAGGCAATTTTACGGTATGCAGGGCTGCCGATACCGGCTCTTGGATAAGCCAAATAGGCCACTTCAATGCCCATGTCGTTCATTTGCACCATATTGTGATGCAGCTTCTGACAGTAATAACAATCGACATCAGTAAACACATAGAGCCGTGTTTTTTTCGCCCCTTTAGCAGGGAAAATAACCATATCTTTATCTTGCACAGAGGCTACAGCCTTGGCTCTATCGCCATTTCGGGCCTCTTCTGTGACATTGGTAATTTTGTTCGGCTCGACCCGAAACAAATCCCCCACCACAAAGTTTTTGCCATCCGCAGTGCTGTACACATTGGTAGACGGACCAACGCTCACCTTATAAATACCGGGAATTTCCGTTTTTTCTACCGTATCAATAACCAGACCGGGTTTGGCCGCTTGCCAGGCTGCGTTAATGGTCGCTTTGACTTTGTCCAGGGCGGGATCAGCCGCAAACACATAAGGCGCGGCACCAAACGAAGCCACACAGGTTGCCGCCAAAGACACAACCCAGGTTTTTGATAAACCAGACATGAATTTCATAAACAGTACTCAAATAGAGCGCAAGGCGCATAGAGGGTTACGACTAGACAGAACAGAGGGCAAAAGTTCCTCAAGGCTCGACCTAGCCACTAAAAACAGCATCACCTCGTTACAATAGCCGCAAACAAGAGTCACAAACCATTATCCGCAAACACTATAAAGAAAAAGCGGCACTGGGCCGCTTTTTTGTGTTCTAACTAACTTAGCCTTGAGATTTGGTCAGCTTTTCTTTAATTCGAGCCGCTTTACCCGTCAAGTCACGTAAATAGTACAGTTTAGCTTGACGGACATCACCACGGCGCTTGACTTGAATCTCAGCAACCTGCGGACTGTGCGTTTGAAAGGTACGCTCCACACCGACACCGTGCGACATTTTGCGTACAGTAAAGGCTGAATTTAAGCCACGATTGCGCTTGCCAATCACCACACCTTCATAAGCCTGAAGACGTGAGCGCTCACCTTCCACAACTCGCACTTGCACAATGACCGTATCGCCTGGCGCAAAAGCCGGTACATCTTTTTTGAGCTGCTCGTTTTCCAGCTCCTGGATAATTTTGTTTTTTGAACTCATGGCTCTCTCCCGCTTAAGCAACCATTGTAGCTTCTCAGCTAGACTGTTTCACATTAGGGTGTAAACCGCGACGATACTCATCAAGTAACGCGTTTTCGGTTTGGTTTAATTCCAAATTACGCAGTAAATCAGGTCTGCGCAATTGCGTCCTGCCTAGCGACTGTCGCAATCGCCATTCCGCAATCCGTTTATGATCTCCAGACATTAAGGCTTCCGGTACTGGATGACCATCAAAAACTTCCGGTCGAGTGTAGTGTGGGCAATCCAAGAGACCATATTCAAAAGAATCTTGGCTGGAGGAATTAGCGTCCCCCAACACCCCGGGTTGCAACCGCATTATGGCATCCAGTAACACCATCGCTGGCAGCTCACCACCACTCAAGACATAATCGCCGATAGATAACTCTTCATCGACATAGAGCTCAATGAAGCGCTCATCTATTCCCTCGTAGCGACCGGCTACGAGAATCAAGCCAGAACAACGGCAATACTCTTTCACCGCCGCTTGTTCCAAGGTTTTGCCCTGAGGGGAGAGATACACTACCCTGCCAGGCTGTGCAGCAATTTCCTGCTGCCACGCTTGTGCTGCTGCCAGAGCGGCGACGAGCGGCTCAATTCGCATCACCATTCCCGGCCCGCCGCCGTAAGGGCGATCGTCAACGGTGCGGTGTTTGTCCTGGGCAAAGTCGCGAGGATTGAACGCCCGTATCTCAACTTGCCCAGAATCCAGTGCACGCCGATTAACACCGTAATCCGTCACAGCACCTAACATCTCAGGGAACAGGGTGATCACAGCAATACGCACACACACCTCTATTCATGTCACGCCAGCAGGCAACACCACCAACCTGTCTGCTTAAAAATCTGGGTCCCAATCTACCCAGATGCAGCCCGCAGCTAAATCGACTTTTATCACTGCATCCCCTGGAAGGTAGGGCACCAAGCGCTCGCGCTTATCGAAACTCCCCTCGCAGGGCTGAATGACCAACACATCATTAGCACCCGTCTCCATCAAGCCCGACACAGACCCCAGCAACTTAGCTTGGGACTTGCTGCTATCGGTTAGCTTAGGTTCTGGCACATCAAACAACGATTTTACGTGTAGGCCAACCAGCTGATGCCAGTAGAAATTGCCTTCATCCAAATCAGGCAACAGCGTACTGTCTACTTCAACTAACGCATGAGAGAGTGCTAAAGCCTCATCTCGATCCTCTACACCCTTAATGTGCACAACCAAACCTTGGGGGTGCACAGCATGCGCATCGACTTCCACCCGCCTCAAACCTTGTTTTGTTTGAAGCCACCACGGCTGGTAGCCTAGGATGTTAGTTATAGGCTCTGTGTGAGACTTGACCTTAATCCAGCCTTTTACACCAAAAGCGCCCACCAGCTTACCGACAACTAACCGCGACTCCGCTTGGGGCATAACCCGGATCGCCTTACTTAGGCTGCTTTTTTCGCTTCGCGCAGCAACTGTGCAACACGATCAGAAACCTGGGCGCCGCTACCCAACCAATACTCAACGCGGGCCATATCTACGCGAAAACGCTCTTCTTGGCCACGAGCAACCGGGTTGAAAAAACCAATGCGCTCCAGAAAGCGACCATCGCGCGCACTGCGACTATTGGTAACTGTCAAATGATAAAAAGGACGCTTTTTGGAACCGCCACGAGCTAAACGAATAGTGACCATGTTGTTACTTCCAGATTCAATAAATGCTGGCAAGCTACCGCAGAAGCCTGCCGGATTACAGGAACGCTGACAGCTGCCAGCGAAAGGCCGCGCATTCTACTTAATCAGACAGGCTCTGTACAGCACCCTAATCGACTTTCTCGTCAATCAGCGCATCGGCGGCAAACTGCCGCCGCCCATCATGCCGCCGAGCCCCCGCATCATTTTAGACATGCCGCCACCTTTCATTTTTTTCATCATTTTTGCCATTTGTTTATGTTGCTTCAGCAGGCGATTGAGATCCTGGATGTCAGTGCCGGACCCAGAGGTGATGCGCCGCTTGCGTGAGCCGTTGAGTAACTCCGGGTCGCGCCTTTCAGCCGGCGTCATCGAATTGATGATGGCATCCATCTGCTTAAACTGCTTGGCAAGGTTTGCCTGCTCAGCCAGCTGAGCCACATTGCCCATTCCCGGGAGCTTGTCCAAAATCGCCGTCATGCCACCTAAATTTTGCATTTGCTGCAGCTGGTCGCGCAGATCCTCTAAATCAAAACTTTGGCCTTTTTTGACCTTCTGGATCAACTTATCGGCTTTTGCCTTATCCAGCTTGGCCTCAGCCTCTTCGATCAGCGACAGTACGTCGCCCATGCCCAAAATGCGAGAGGCCAGCCTGTCGGGGTGAAAGGGCTCCAAGGCATCCACCTTTTCACCCATACCCAGAAATTTAATGGGCTTGCCCGTGACATGGCGCACCGAGAGGGCGGCGCCACCTCGCGCGTCACCGTCAGCTTTAGTCAAAATAACACCGGTCAAAGGCAGCGCATCACTGAAGGCTTTGGCGGTATTAACAGCATCCTGGCCGATCATCGCATCAATAACAAATAAGGTTTCAACAGGATTGATGGCGGCGTGCAGCGCTTGAATCTCAGTCATCAGCTCGCTGTCGATATGCAGGCGACCGGCTGTATCCACAATAACCACATCGACGAAGGTCTTTTTCGCAAGGTCGATAGCTGTCTGGGCAATCAGAATGGGGTCTTGATCCGACGAAGAGGGGCAAAAACCAGCCCCAACTTCAGCCGCCAAGGTTTCGAGCTGTTTGATCGCGGCCGGCCGGTATATGTCAGCACTCACCACCAGCACTTTCTTTTTTTGTTTTTCCTGCAAATATTTGGCGAGCTTGGCGACAGAGGTGGTTTTTCCTGCACCTTGAAGCCCCGCCATCAGGACCACAGCAGGCGGCTTTACCGCCAAATTCAGCGTTTCATTCGCCTCACCCATTACAGTGGTAAGCTCAGACTCAACAATCTTCAAAAATTGCTGACCTGGGTTGAGCGCCCTTGACACCTCTTGCCCTAAAGCGCGCTTTCTGACTTGGTTAATAAAGTCTTTGACGACCGGCAAGGCGACATCCGCCTCCAGCAGTGCTTTGCGCACCTCGCGCAAGGTATCTTGAATATTGTCGTGATTAAGACGCGCCTTGCCCGTAATTTTGGCAAGACTTCGATTGAGGCGATCAGCAAGTGTTTGAAACATGGTCAGTCTGTCATGAGAAAGCGGAGGGCGGCGATTATAGCCCGTCCGCTTCCCATTTTGGCTAGATACCGCGCGCCGGCTTAGTCATCACTGTCTTTTAAGGTAAACGCTATGGGCACGGTAAACTCAAAGCTCTCTCCCTGAATCACATCCGGCATGGGCGGGAAGGGGTTGGCATCTTTGATGGCTTGCAAGGCTGCTTTATTTAAACTGTTGTGCGGGCTTGCGCCAAGCACCAAGGTGTCAAGCACTGCCCCATTGCGGCCAATTTTGACCTGAATCCGTACGGTGCCTTGCTGGCCTCGCTTAAGCGCACTGGCAGGGAATTTGACCTGGCGCGCCGTCCAGCGCGTTAACTGCGAAATAAACAGCTGCCTCGACAACAAAGTGGCAGCCGTAAACGATTCATCGTCACCTGCCTCAGTCACTGCCGGTGATACAGGAAGACTCCGTATAGGCTCCTCATTGGCGGGCTTAGCCGAAGATGCCGCAAAGGAGCTGACTCCTTGAGCCCGAGACGAAACCTGCAGGCTAGAGGCTTGAGAGGCTGAAGAGACTGAAGAGCGAGACCGAGCGCTTGACGCTCGCGAGGACTGAGAGGACACCTCGGCAAGCGAAGCGCTTTGCGAGCTGGTCGATTGCTGTGCGGCCCATTCGCGCACCGCATCTACGCGCTCCTGCGTAGTGCGAACGCCATTAAATCGCGTCAATAAAGCAATATCGATCGAACCTGCCCGCAGGATGCCGCTGCGAAAGTCGCTCGACAAGGGCACAGGACCAATCCAGGTGCGCAGTAACACATCAAAAAACGCCGGGTTTGAAATAGATCCCAACAGCACATTATTTACCGAGACATCAATGCGCTGGCGAAACCGCCGTTCAATGACCAAAGTGTCATTTTGCTGTAAAGGAAAACGCAATAAATTGACAAAATCTGCCAAATTTTGCGCGTATTGGGTTTGATCTGTCGCGCCCAAATTATTCGCGACCCCTTCAAGCCACAAACGGCGAAATTTGCGCTGTAACAAGCGATCACTGACGACTTTGATGACCATCTGCTTGCGCTCATCCGCGAGCAAGGCCGCTTTATTATCCTGAGTCAACGTATCGAGGTATAAGGCGCCAATAAATTGCTCTTCGCCCAGCTCTTCATAAACAGCCAAGCCATTTAGCTCTAGCGCCGCAACAGCCGCTTTGGCGTGAATACCCCAGCCAAACAAGATGCCAACCAACCCTACAAAACACCGGAAAATCAATCGCGAAACCCGAGTGTACCCACTGCTGTATCGTGTCGTAAATGGCATAGTCTTTCCGTTCAATGAGTCGAATTCTTATGGTTTTATTCTGCTGAGAACGCTTGCATACCCCACACTTCAAACACCACTAACACCTCAGTATCACCAGAATGCTGTAACTGCCGCAAGCTGAACCACACCCCGGCAGCGCGACCAGTCACAAGCTACACTCATTATTCATGCCATTCGCTGCTCAATCGGAGCCCTCGACCTATCGTGCACGAAGAAAATCGCTCGTTTGAAAGCCTAGCACTTGGGTTTCATCAACAATTATTGGTGCATCCCAACCCTGCTGACAAAACAATCGTATTCAGCTGCTCATTGATTGGCTGCCTGGGAACTGAGTGCCTGCTGATTCACGCACCCGACAACGGCGTGTTCCCCCTTCTAAGCGAAGGTCAGCGCCTTGTTATTCGCACGTTTCTGGACGATGGCATAGCACTTTTTCACACAACTGTGCTCTACGTATCAGATATTCCGGCGATTATTGCCTATCTCGATTATCCCCAAAACATTCAATTTCGTCGCCTTCGCACCGCAAAGCGGGTCGCCATCGCACAGCCTATCTTGGTAAACAACCTGACCCACCCCGCCCATCAGGGCCTGGCCGGCAAATTGATTGACATTAGTACGGGCGGCGGGCGGCTGCGCATGTTTGATAAGCTTGGCCAAACAGGAGACGTTATCGAAGTCAAAGGCAAATTTACGGTGCAGGGCATCAGCCGGTTACTGACGCTCAAAGCCTGTATCCGACAATGCAGCGGCAACGATTACGGCATTCAATTTATTGAAACAGATGAAGATAAGTTATTGATTTTAATGGGCTTTATATTTAACGCCCAGATGACAGGCACTATAGAGCCGGTAAGATGAGCCGCTTTTTACGCCTTTTGTGTTGGTGCAGCTGCTACGGATTGAGCGGTTTAGTCGCCGCCGAGCAAGCAACCGACCTATTAGTCGACAAACCGATTCAAGCCTCAAGATTATTTTTGCCCAAAAGTTATCAACACCACCGCAAAGCGTTACATAAAGCAGCCGAAGCCGCGCTCAGCCAGCCACGCTGCGTCGAGATATTACAGGCCACGATTGACTTGCATCAAAGCCGCACGGATAACCAGTTGTTCAGAATTATCTGCCGGGATCCGACACGCACCAGCTTCACTTTAATGATGCCATCAGAATCTGAGATCCCTTTGGGAATTGCGCGCAAGCCACTGTGCCAAACCGCGATAGAAGAAAAAACGCACTTGATGCAAAAACAAAAATGGCTCGGCAATCTGACAGCCATGCCAGTCCCTACCCTCGTTATCGCTAAAGACGGCGTCCAGCGACCCAGCTCCGCCGCACCCACGCCACCGATTGTGGAAGCCTATTTTTGGGACTTTGACGCCGAGTCGATCGACGGAGAGGCGCTGACATTCACCGCCATCTGCTCGATTGATGCCTTGAACCACTTGTCAGTTCTGATCAGACCACGTGCCTTAGCCGGCATCCATTCCAGCACCACAACAAGCTCAGCCGGTCATCGATGAGCCTACAAAACTCCAGTCATAGGGAGACTCGTCTTTTAGGGGTGAAGTGCGCACATTTTTGCACGCCAAAGATTGGAAATCTGGCACCTCACTCGGTTAGAATGCGACGCCGGGTCTAGTACCCTAAAATAAAAACTCAACCCATGATCCGGGTTGTCGCGAGGATTTGTTGTGAGCCGTAGAAAACGCAATCGCCAAGAGGACTCCGATAAGGCAGAAATCGACTTGACCCCCATGCTGGACGTTGTCTTCATCATGTTGATTTTCTTTATCGTCACTGCTTCTTTCGTCAAAGAGCAAACCATCAACGTCAACGTTCCTGACCCGAACCAAGCTCAGCAGCCACCCAACCCTGATGCAGCTCCTAGTATTTTGGTTGTAGTGGATGAAAGGGATGAAATCAGTATTGATGGACGTCGCGTTGATCTTCGAGCTGTTCGCTCGCTGATCGCTCAAAAACGCTCAGAGAATCCAGAATCTAGCGTTGTTGTGCGCGCTCATGAGAAATCCAGTACCGAGATTTATGTCGGCATAGCTGATGCTGCCTATGCCGCCAATGCTAATGGCGTCTCCTTGGTACCCTACAACGATAAGCGCAAATAAAGCTGCAAGTATCTAGCAACAGCTCCACAAGCTAAATAAATGCCCTCAAGGGGCCGCAGACAATGCCCGACTCGCAAGAGTTGGGCATTTTTTATGGGTAACGCACAAGGTGACTTGTATCTCTATCAGGATTGACACCCATAAGTCATACCTCTATCACCTGACTGACGTAACCCTGTCCTCAAAAATCCTGGCAGCAGAAGCATCCAGCATCCGTTTCAGGGCTGAGCTTAGGTAAGGTTCAACGAATTGAAAATGACGGTAGCGCGTCACTCGAATCAAAAAAGCGCTGGTGTCGACTTTTGGCTTAGAAACTGTCGATCATGAAGGATCCTGGCATACCTCATCGAGAATAGGTCTACGGCTACAGCGGAGCCTTTTTTGGTTTGGTCTGCCTCGACACAGGTGTGCCATATTCTTTTTGAGCGTTCAGAGTTCCTAGTGTGGTCGATTCTATGCCTGATCTTCTTTGGTGATTCCCTTCTGCGTCTTTGCTTGTTTGTTGATTTGCTTGTTTGTTGA
>JACCDR010742403.1_pt1 | contig 31230 bp, 55 predicted proteins | sample 7446431 | NCBI WGS metagenome assembly JACCDR01 (sample SAMN15323443, study PRJNA562643) | freshwater metagenome | isolation source: river surface water | place: USA:Blue River Watershed | collected 2017-08-17
CGGCCAACAGGCCGGCAATCATCACCATCCGCTGTCCTGCCCCGTCCAGCGATTGCATGAACCGCCGGACCCGCGACACGCCTTCCGTGAACAGTTCAATAACCGGCTTGAAGGCCGACGCGAATTCGCGGTTGAGAAGCTGGAACTCAAACGCCAGCCGATTGCCTTCGACGGTGCCGCTGAAGCCACTACGCGCCGCGTTGCCGGCGAACGCACCGAAGGCCGTTGCCGCCCCGCCGATGGCTCGCCCCATTCCACTTTGCGCGAACCGCTCGGCCCCGGCCAGGAGGCCGCCGGCCCGCTGCCCGAACCGCGCCCGCAGGTCCATCTCCCGGACTCGCCGCATCGTCTCGGCTTCGGCCGCCGCCGCCTGCCGTTGATCCCGCAAGGCCGCCAGCCGCCCCGGAGCCGACCGCGCGTACTCCTGTTCCGCCGCCCTAATCGCCTTTATCCGCTCCTGCTCAATCCGCAGCCGCTCCCGCTCCGGCCGCGCCAAGTCGTCGGCCAGCCGCTTCGATAACGCCTGCTGCGCCAGCCGCTTGGCGAGCAACTTCTGGTACTCACGCTCGGCCTGGATGTCGGCGAGCGTTTGCGGCGGGCTTGGCGGCTGTTGCGGCGACACGGGTGCGCTCCCGGAGGATGTCCTTCAGCCACGGCGGGCACGTCGGCGGCAGACCCTTCCGGCCCCGCTCGGCGTTCGCCTCGATCAGCGCCGTCAACTCGTCGGGGCGGTCGGTCGGTCGGTCGCGGAACAGCGTCACGAACGCCTGCTGCGGGGTGAGGGCGAACAGGTCGCGGAGTGTCAACCCGGCCTCCAAGTGATCCCTCGCCCACCCCGACAGGTCAGCCCGCGTGAGAATCAGGTGAGTCAGAATCAGCGGGTCGTCTTTTGGGGTCGGCACTCAACCCCCGCTCCACATCGAGCCACACCTGCCACGCGACGACATCGTTCAGTTGCGACAGGATCACGCCTTCGGCCAGCTCCGGATGAGTCTGCCGCGTGCGAAGGAACAACTCCTTCGCCAACCCCGGCGCGGTCGCCCGGAAGTCCATGACGGCCTCGAACGTCGGCTGCGCCTTCGTCGCCACCAGCCGGGTCAACTCCGATACCATCTGCTGCCGGTCGGCGTGCATTTTCTGTTCGGTCAGCCAGTCGAGGACCGGGCGGGCGTTGGCGAGATAGCTGCCCGGCCCGTAGGAGGCGAGCAGCGCCCGCCCCAACTCGGACAGGACGCGGTTCTCGCCGATCAAGTCGAACTTGCGACAGGCCAGAACCGTGCCGTTGGGCAGCGTCACCGGGAACGTGTCGGTCAGCAGGTCGTTGTTCGTCACGGGGCAGAATCCTCGGAGGCCGGGGGCAGGACCGTGTAGCGGTCCAGGGTGCCGTGTTTGCCGTTGACCGTCCAGCGGATCACGTCCCCCGTCGCGTCACAGACCGGCCCGGCGTAGGTGATGAGACTGTTTCGGATGCGATGCCAGGCGTCCTGTTCGCCCAGCCGGAACCAGACTGTACAGGCACGACCGGCACGAAGGACCGAGTAGTCGGACGTGTAGGCGTCGGCCTCCGGGTCTAGGTCCAAGTCGGCGGCCGTCAGCCGGTCGGGGAACGACGCGGACCACTCAATCGGCCGGGCGGTGACGCCGCCGCGCGACCCGTCCACCCCGGCCGTGGTCAGGTCCAAATCGACCGCGTTTTCGCGGATCGACCAGACCGACACCGGGACGGACAGGTTGGGCAGGGCAACAAAGTCGTCGTCGAACAACCGGATCGTCACCCCGCCCAACGTGCCGGGGACGAACGCCGTGGTCCCTGGAAGGACGGGCATGGGACACCTCGGTTACGACGGGCCGGCGGCGAACCGAGTGATCGTGCCGCCCCGCCCTGTTACGGTCTCTCGGTACGGCTGGCCGGTGTTGTCGTTGACGGGGGTGATGCGTTCGACGGTCGTGTACTGCACGCGGTGGTAGGTCGTGGTTCCGCCGACTTTAAAATACAGGTCCACAATCGACCCCGGAGTCAGGCCGCCGGCGGCCGGGCTGTTGCTCGTGTCCACCGGCAGGTCGAGCGACCACGACACTTCGCCGAGGCACGACAGAAACACGGCGTACCCCTGCGCCGAGGTGCTGGTGTCCGCCAGGCGAACGCCGTCGTCGATCTGCCAACTGGTCACATGCCACGTTACATCGGGCGACCCGTTGAGCGTGACAGACCCGCCGTTACTGCTGATGAGCGGCATGACGTTCCCCCTTCGGTTGGGGGCCATCATGACGGGCGCGGCCGGTCGCCGATTATGCTGCCACGTCGTCGATAATCACGGCATCGTGTCGCAGTTCGACCAGCCCGGCGAGGATGCCGGGGGTCTGCTCTTTGGTCACAACCCGCTCAATCGTGATCGTGGCCACCTCGTTGACGGCCACGCGGACGGTGATGGCGCGGATGTGGTCTTGAGGGTCCAAGCCGAGGGCGCGAATGAACTCGCGGAGCGTCGTAACTGGGTGGGCAATCATGAGCGATTTCCTTGTAGATAGACTTCAAACGACGCCGACACCCGAACCACGTCGGCCCCGTCCACCCGCTCCGTCGTCGGTCGGCTGGTGGTGCCAGGCAGGGCGATACAGTGCAGAACGGCGGTAGCGTTGCTCACGGTGAGGCCCGCCGTCGGGTCGGTCGAGGTGCCGTTGAACGCGGCATCCAGTGCGGCCCGCAGCGTGCCCGCGCCTGGAGGCTCGGCGGCGAGGTAGCAATCGATTTCCACCCGGAACCGCACGAGGTAGGCGGGGCCGCTGGTGAGCTCCCGATCCTCCTCGGTGACGTTCAGCCGGGCATACGGGAACGCCTGCCGCTCCGGGGCGCGGCCCCGCCAGACGGACGCCGCCGGAATGATGGCCGTCAACGCCGACACCGCCGCCCATCGGGTGCGGATGCCGGCGGCCACGTCGGAATCGGAGACGGTCGGCACTTAGTCCAACTCCTCGCAGGTGACAACGGTGTAGGTGTCGAGGGCGTCGATATCACCTTGCGCCACGGCCTCGTAGTACGCGCCGCCGACCAACAGGTTGTCGCCCGCCTTCACGTCGGCGGCGAGGCTCAGGTAGGCTTTGAACCGCCGACGCCGGACGAATTTGCCGTCCACGTCCTTGCCGTCCGACCACCCGTCCGGCTGGAGGATGCCCGGCACGGACGACAGGCCGGACACGGCGGCCAAAGTCTTCGTGCGGAATCCGTCACTGCCGGCCGTGCTGGTGGCGCGGTAGACGCCGATGGTCTGCCGCAGGTCCGCTTGCATGATGAGCCGGAAACACTGCACGTCCCAGAACTTCAGCAAGTCGAACCGCTGGGCCTGCCGAATCGTCCATGTCTTCGAGTCGAACGTGAGCGTGTCGCGGGGCTTGAGGTCGAACGTGACGGCATCCGAGGCAAACGTGACCTTGCAGTCCTGCGACTGAAACACGCCATTCGTGGGCCGGTGTTCGCGGATCGGGCCGGGGTAGGTGGCGTAGACCGTCACCGTCTCGGCGCTGTTGGTCGAGTTGGGGCGCACCGACGTGACGGTGAGCGTCCCGTCTGCCGGCCACGGGATCGAAGATTGGCTGTCGAACTGTAACACGGCTCACCTCACGGGCGGGCGCGGGTGATGATGACGGCCGGCTCGTTGATGCGGCCGATGGGACAGCCGAGTTGAGCGGCTTGTGCCGTAATGATTCTCAGTTGCGCCTCTAGCTCCGAGGCGTAGGAGATGGACCGGCCGCCTTCCGACACCGAGCCGGAAGGCTTGCCGGCCAACTGGTCCATGATCTCGGAGTACCGCGCGTGCAGCTTGGCGCATTCGGTGTCAGGGTTGACGGCCATCGGTCAGACTCCGAGAGAAGACCCGACCCCGGCGGGCGAACCGGGGCCGGTCAGGGGTTAGGCCATTAGCCGGCCGTGCACTTCACGACGTGGCGCGGGTTCATCGTCGCGTAGGTGCCCATCCGCGACACCTTGAACCGCTGTACGATGTCCGCCGAGAACGAGCGGTCGCTGTCCTCGCCCTGCTGCTTGGCGCTGAACGGGATGGCTTCCATAAAGGCGAACGCTTTCTGGAGGTCGCCGATGAACCACGTCGTGCTGTTGCCGAGAGCGTTTTTCAACAGTTGCCCGCCCTTCACGACGGTCAAGTCGCCCCAGATTTGGGTGGTCGGGTTGGGGATTTCCGTTCGGGTCGGGTTGCCCGAGGTCGGGTAGCCGCCCACGGCGGTCGTCACCACCCCGCCCAGCGCGTTGATGGCCGCCCGGTACAGGCCCGGCGGGACGACGAGGTGCTTGGCCGTCAGGGTGGCCGGCTCGCCCGTCGCCGGGTCGGTGATGTCCATGAGCAGCTGGACGGCCGTGTCGATGCTCGCCCCGTCGGTCAGCGCCGTGGACGCGCTCAGGTTGTCCCACGGGCTGTTGACGTAGGTGTCGTAGGCCGTGCCCTGCCAGACGTACTTGTACTTGGCCTCGGCCGTCTCGCCCTGGTCCGTCACGCACCGGATGGCCAACTTCTCCCAGTGCAGCCGGAACCACTCGGCCCCCTTCGTCGCCTGCTCGATCAGTTGCCCCGTCTCGTCGAACAGGATCGACTCTTTGGTCAGTGACAGGATGAACCCCTTCTTCTTCACTTCGGGCGTCTGAATCCAGTCCGGCGACACGCCGACTTCCGGGTAGTCCTTCCCTTCCTCGACCGCCGCCGCCTCGTCGCCGATGTTCGTGATGCCCCGCCGCACCTCGTACCGCTTCTTCGTCGGGATGCTCGGGATCAGGGCCGAGAACGGAGCCTCCGGCACCATGTAGGCGCTCTCCAGCGCCGTCTCGACGAACGGCGTGGTGAGGTTCTGGAACGCGGCGGTGGACACCCCGCCGGCCGCCTCCCGCAGCACCCGGTAGGGGGCCTCGCTCTTCGCCCACGCCTGGACCGCCCCGTACCCGCCGTGGGTCTCGTAGAAGAGGGCGGTGTAGTCGAGGTCGCGGTGGGTCATCTGGCCTTTGGCCACCGCCTCCCGGACGACCTTCGCGGTCTCCTCCGGGAACTGGCGGCTTTCCGCCAGCATCTTGTTAACGTAAGCCGCCATGTGGTCTGTCTCCGGGGTGGTGTGTGCTGGTGGTGGAGGTGCTCAGGCGCGGGTCTGGATCGCGCCGATGTAATCGACGTTCAGGACTTCGCCCGCGCCGGTCGTGCCGCCGTTCTTGACCGCGACGAACGGGGTCAGGGCGGACGCCCCGGAGTAGGCGATCCGGTGGCTGATGATCATGCCGGTGGTGGCGTCCTTCAGGTACTCGCCGTTCACCTTGAACACGACTACCGCGTGCGTGGTCAGGACTTCGCTGATCTCCACCTCCCAGGTGAAGTAGCTCGACCCGCCGGCCGTCACAGCGGTGGTGTTCCGCAGGACGGTGGACCCAACCCGGCTTTCGCACAGCCACACCGTGCCGCCGTCCACCTTGTAGATGGCGAAGTGGGTGCCCGTGGTCTTCAGCCCCGCCCCGTTGTCCACCAGCAGGTCGGCGGCCACGCTGGAGGTCAGGCCGACGGCCACGTTCGCGTCGTCCGTGTTGGCCTCGGTGTATTGCAGCCGCCCCCACGCCTTGACCGGCTTGTTCGCGGCCATCGTGAACACGAGGTTCCGCAGGCCCAGGTACGCCTCGTCGTTGTCGCCGGTCGTGCCGTCCGACGCGCTGACGACACAGATGCCGCCTTCCGCGCTGCCGTTGACCGCCGTGCCGCTGTCGGTCAGGGTGGCGGTGTAAACGTTGGTGGTGTCGATTTCGCCGATGAAGTCGTCGAAGAACTCGAAGGCCAGCCGGCTCATGCCGTACTTTTCCGTCGAGTAAGCTGCGTTCGCCATGATTCAGGCTCCGGGGTGGTGGTGTCGGTGTCGGTGGTCAGCCACGGTTGCGGAAGCCGGCTACGACCGACTCCACCGTCGGCGGCTTGACGGCCGGCGTGTCCTGCTTGCTCTCGGTCACGGTGGTCGTGCGGCCGGACGTGCGGGGCTTCTCGCCGGTCTTGGCCTCGGTCAACTTCTTGGCGACAGCGGTGATCCGGTCGGCCGGGATGCCTTCGAGGAGTTTGAGCGTGTCGGCGTCGGTCGGCAGGCCCACGGACGCGGCCACCTTGATCGACTCGTACACCAGGGCTTTGCCCTTCTCGATGCCCTTCGACTCGGCCGCTTCCAGTTCCTCCGGCATCTCGCCGGCGGTATCGTCGGCTGCGTCCACGTCGGCGGCGTCCACCGTGCCGTCGCCGTTGATGTCCCCGTGGCTGCGGAGCAGGGTCTTGATCTTGGTCAGCGCTTCCTTCGGGTCCATTCCGCCGCCCATCGCCTTGTCCACGACGGCCGAAATCGCGGCCTTGAACGCGGCGGTGGTCGCCTCGTCCGCGTCCGGCTCGGCCATGTCTGCCGGCGGGGGCGGGGGCATGTCGGCGGGCATTTCACCCATCATCTCGTCCATCTCGCGGACGATCTTGGACGCGGCCCATTTGCGGCAGCGCGGCCCGTGTTTGGCCGTGCCGACCGATTCGAGAAACTTGCGGAATGTCGGCATGGCGTTGGTGCTCTCGTAGAGGCTGCGGGTCGTGGCAGGATCGGCGACCAGATCGACGGACTCGACCGACTGGATGGCCTCGATGATTTCGGTGCCCCGGTCCATCCGGGTGCGGGCGACGGCGACATGAGACAGACCGAACAGGGACGGGTTCCGCTCGGCGGCCTCCAACACGCGGGCGGCCATCGGGTGCGAGGTCAGGACGTGCAGGTCGGCGCGGGGCCGGCCGTCACTGCCGACGCGGACATTCGCCAGCCAGCCGAGCCGCCGGTCCACGGTGGCCGCCTTGCCGTGGTCGCAGTTGACCGGCCGACCTTCGTAGACCGCCGGGTCACAGGTCAGGCCCGCGCCCCACGGATACTGCCGGCCGTTGGCCGATTCGGTCCCGCACACCAGAACTCCGTGAATCACGCCGTTGGCGCGGTCTACGTTGTCCCGGTCCAGCGCGAACCGCTCTTGTAGTCGCTTGGTGGTGCCCATAGTGGGGGCGATTGTCCCCCACCCGTGCGGCCGAGATTATGCTGCCGTGCCGACCGGCCCGGCGGATGCATGTGTCAACCGTTGACACATGCCGACGAAAAAGCCCCGGCTGGTGAGGCCGGGGCGGGGCGAGGTGGCGGGCGACGGTTAAAAGTCGGATCGGAAGAATACGCCGCGCCGGTCGGTGATGGCTTTGATGACGGCAGCCCGCCGATCCGCCTCCGATTTCCCCTGCGTGCTGGAAAGAACAAAAACGGCTTTCGCCACGGCCGCCAGCGCCTTTCCACTCAGCGCGTTGACGTTGGCTTGCATCTGGGTTATGTCGGCGTCGGTCAGCTTGGTAGCGTTCTCGAAAGCGGCCTTCACCGAGGCGACCGGATCGGCGTCCGGCTTCGGCGTGCCGCCACCCGTCTTCGGCTCCTCCTCCCCCTTCGCGGCCGTGCCGGTAGGCGTGGCGTCGTCTCGCCGACTGATGGCGTGCAGGTAGTGCCCGAACCGCATGACGCCGCCCTTCTTCTGCTCCGGCGTACTACCGTCGCCTTTGGCCATCCCGATGGGTTCGTGCGTCGAACCCTTGTCGTTGTGCATGGCGAGGATGATCGGGTCGAGGTAGGCGTGAGACGCGGCGGCGTCCCCGAACCGCTTGCGAACCTCGTCCCGCACGGCGTGGATGGGGGCCAGCCCGTTCGCGGAGGACGCGGCGATCCCGTCGGCGATGTCGGCGATGGCCGACCTCATGGTCGCCGCGTCGGGCACCTCGCCCGGCTGGAACTGCTTGGCCGGCGGCGTGTAACCATCCGGCGGCTCGATGTGCCCGAGCGTCTGGCCGAAGGCCGACACCCCGCCCGGCAGGTTCTCGTTCCGGGACGCCACGAACCCGTACCGCTTCGACTGCCGCATCGCCAGAATCGCATCGTCGAACGCCTTGTCATCAAACCCGTCACCGTACTTGTCCCGCAGGGACGCCCGCAGGTCGGGGATGGACACCAGCCCTTGTACCGGGTTCTCGCGGAGCAGGTCGTCCACGCCGGTATGGATGTCGGCCGTCAATTCGGCCGGCGTCGGCTTGCGTCCGGCCTTCTTCTCCCCGCCCGTCGGCGGCTGCCCCACATGCTGTAACAGCCGGTCCACCAGTTCCCGCTTGAGTCCGCCCACCTTCTTTTGCAGCCCCCGCGCCACCGTCCGCAGTTCGTCCCGCGTCAGTGCCCCCAGGTGCCCCGCCAGGCCCGCCAGTTGGTCCGGGGTGATCTTGGTCGGGTCGGCCACCGCGCCCGCCCACGCCTCACGTGCGGCGGCTCGGGCCGGTTCCGCCGCCTGCTTGCGGGCGGCCAGCATTTCCTTCGGGGTCAGTTGGCCCGCCGGGGTCTTCCTGACCGGGGCTTTCTTGTCCGGGTTGACCCACCGCTTTTTCACTTTGTCGAACACGAGGTGCGAGCGGTCCCGCTTGGCCTCGGTGAGCGCGTCCTCGTCGGGCGGGCCGTCCAGCACGGCCGCGAGGAGGTCCGGGTCGCCGGCCAGTTCGACCAACTCGGCTACGGCATCGGCGTCCCCACGGGCGTGGGCCTGGAGGATGGCGGCCAGCAGTTCCGGCGGGACGGGTTCGGCGGGGTCTTGGACGGACTCCACGGCCTGCGTCGGCGCGCCAAACAGGTCGGCCAACGGGTCGCCGCGCTGGTCCGGCGTCGGCCCGTCTTGCGGCACCGTCGCGCCCGCCCCTGGATCGCCCGGCATCTGTGGCGGCTGTTGCTCGGCCGCCTCCTTCGCGGTGTTCGCAGCCTCCCGGTCGGGGTCGTACCCCTCCTCTTCCAGCACCGTGCGCTTGCTCAGCCCGGCCGCCTGCATCAACTGGACCCGGCGGCCCGTGTCCTCGGCTTTGTTGGCGATGGCGACGGCCGGCGGGGTGATCTTGACCGACACCCGCATGACCTGATCCCGCGTCAGCCGACCGGACTCCACGCCCAACAGCAACGCGCGAGTCGCCAAGTTGCCCTGGAACCGCTTGTAGTCCTGCTGCCGTTTCACCGTCGCCCGCTCGAACGGCCCGCCGGCCACGAGGGTAGACGCAAAATTGGCATTCGAGGAGTCCCCGCTGAAATACTCCGGGCAGCCCCACCGCAGCCCAAAGATGCGGAGGGTGGCCTGCATCCCCTGGATAAACCCCGGCAGCCCGGTCACGGCCGGGGGCGGCTGGAACTGCATCCCGTTGGTCACGTCGATGATGGTGCCCGACTCGTGCCGGGTGAACGTGCGGTAGATGTCGGATGCGCCGCTGTCCCCCCACTTGGCCGATGAGAAGTCCGTGCCGCTCCGTAGGCGGTCGTTCATGTTGGCAATCTGCGTCCCGCTCACGCCGGGCGCGTGCTGCCGGATGTACGCGATGGCCGACAAAATGGCCGTCACCTCCGACATGTTTTGCCACAACTTCCGTAAGTGGTGGGCTTCTTTTTCCAGCACCCAGAAGTCGGGTACGCCACGCTTCACGTCCGTCTTGGCGTTCATCTTGAAATGGACGATCCGCTTGGCCGGGACGATCTCCCCGTCCTGCGGGTAGGTGTCCGGGTTGGCGATGTGGTACGCCAACCGCGTCTGCCGGTCATCGGGGTCCGTCTGAATGCCGAAGCTCCACGGCCCTTCCTGCGTCTCACCCGGCGGGCAGTAAACGCACTCCGGGTTCACCTTGCGAACCAGCGGCACGCCGTTGGTTTTCGCGCCACCCAAGAACAGACGAAGGAACAATTCCCCGTCCTCCATCGCCGATTCCCACCCCTCCATTTGCAGGTTCGTCGGGGGGCTGTCGTCGGCGTCCGAATCGAAGTCGCCGACCGACACCTCGCCCGTATCGCCCCAGCCGTTGATTTCACAAAACTCGTCGAGGAACTTCTGGCACGCGACAACCGCCGGGTCTTTCTTCTCGGCCGGGTCGTCGCCCGCCACCCCCTTGAGGCCGACGGACCACTTGAACCCGCTGCCGACCACGAAACTGCCAATGTGCCCGACGAACCCGATCACGAGCGGGTTCGTCCCGGCGAGAAACCGGGACACGCTGCGGGCAAGCCGCAAGTCGTCCTCGTTGCGGATGAGCGGCGCATCCTGCCCGTGCTTGCGGTCTTGGGGGTAGCCTTGCGGGTATGCGCGCCGCGTCCCCGGCCAGTCGTCGTACAGTTCGGCCGGGGTCAGGTACGGCGGCACCGGGTAAGCCGGCTCGACCGCCTCACGGAGTAGCGACTTGAGCCGCCGTTCCAAGGCGACGACGGCCGGCGGATCGGTGGCAACGGACGCCTTGCGGCGGTTCTCGCGGGACATGCCGGCACCTCACGGATTGACCCGCGAGTATGCCGGTAGAGTGTGGGGCGCGGTTATGCTGGCCGGTCAGGGGCCGGTGGCGGAATCATGTCGGGCGCGTACCTCGAAAACGCCCACCAACTCACCGGCAGATGGCGGACACACTTCTTGCACACCCCTTGTGTGTACGTCGATCCACCGGGGTACACGCGGCAAACAAACCGCCAGTGCGACGTATGGAACAGGTAGCAGCAGAGCCGGCGAAAAAAGTTCATGCGGGCACCTCGAAAGGACCTGGCCGGTCGGCCTCGGCTTCGGCCCAGCGAAGAACTTGGGCAGATAGCCATGCGACAGCTTCAGCCTCGGTGCGGTGCTCGATGGGCTGGACGCCGAACTTCCCGACGTTACTGCGCTGGTCGCCGTGGTCGTGCCAAAACCAACACATCGGCTCCACCTGCCCGCCGTAGTACGGGGCCGGACTCACGCCGGCTATTGCCACCTCCCGCACCGGGTGCCGGCGGCAGATGTCCGGGCCGTGGGTGAGCCACCACGCGAGGGGGCACTCGACGCGGGCGATAAAGCCGTGGGCGAACTGAAGCCACGGCAGCGATGCGTGGTCGCCGTCAACGGCCGTGTGCACCCATCCGGCATCACCCACGCGGCTGTACCGCATCGGGTGTGGCAGCGGCCCGTGGCCGTCGATCAGGGTGGACATCGACCATTCGTGTGGCGGCTGTTGGCACTGTTCTCGGACGCACGCCGCCCGCTCCTCCTCCCCATGTTCCTCCAGCCAGTCAGCCACCACCTTCCGGGCGAGCGTGGAGTCACCCCCGGCCCGGTCCACGTCGCGGATGTGCCGGATCATGGCGTGATAGTCGGGCAGGTCGTAGGGGGTCATTGCAACCCCCGGATGCGTGCGGCGATCTGTTTGGCCGCCTGCTCGGATTCGGACGTGGCCCAATGATCGTCGGCCACCGCCTCGCACTCCTTCGCGCACCGCTCCCGCTCGCGGCGCAGCAGTTCGGTGAGGCACATCTCGGCGGTCTTGCGGATGTGTGCCCCGCCGTTAAGTACGGTGCCACGAAGCTCTTCGTTAGTCGCGTGTTTCATGCCAGTACCCTCTTAAGTGCCAGACCCGCCCCGTCACACAAGTCGTCGTGGTCCCCGTTGGGCCAGTCCTGCCACTGCTGCACCAGCAACCGCCCGCCGGCATTATTCACCACCCGGACTTGCCGGCGCGCCAAGTAGGGGCCGACCAAGCGAATCCGGAACGCCTTCGGGTCCGTCGATGTAATGACTTCGTAGTTCGGCACCCGCAATTTACCGGCCCGGTCCAACTCGCGGAACTCGGCCTCGAGCAATCCCATCGTCCCGTTGTCCTCCAAGACCAGCGTTTGCGGCTGCCAGTATTCGCACAGCCGGTTTGCCCGCGCCACCATCTCCGTCACGTCCTCCCGCCTCCCATCCGCATCGAAGTAGAGGATGCCACTCTTGTCCACGGCGAGCAGAACGTGAGCCTGGTAGTCGCCGGGTTTGTCGCCCACCCCCTTCGAGGGGTCCAACGCCTGCACCCGGAACCGGCACTCATGCGGTGGAGGTAGCTCGTTGACCCAGAAGTCCGGGCCGGTGAAATAATCCGGTGGCCATTCCGTGCCACCCTCGGTCCCCGGCGTGTCTTGGTACTCACAGCCGAAAGCCGAATCGCCGATGGTCTCTTTGATCTTCATGAGGCTCACGAGCGGGAACCGCTCCGGCCACAGCACCACCGCGCCCGCGTCCATATCGGCTCGGTTGGCCTGATAGAACTCGTCGGCCGTCCGCTCCCGGTCGGCATCGGCCAGGTTCGTAAACAGTTGCCCCCACTTGTGCCACAAATCCATTCGCTTGGGCCACTCGATCACACTGCGGTAGGACTTGCTGTCCCACCCGCCCCGCTTGGCCAGTTCGCACGGGATGGCCTCTCGGTGGATCGACGTGCCGACGGAAATGAAGTTCGTCCGGGGTTCGCCGATGGGCATGACGCCCTTGTCCAGCCACGACAGTTTCCGCGCCCGCTTAGTGGCGCTGTAGGTGTCGGCGTCCTCGTTGCAGTCGTCCAAGATGACGAGGCTCGGCCGGTGCTGCCGCTTGGTCAAACCCCGCAACCGCCCGCCCGCGCCCTTCGCGGCCAACAGGATGCCGTTCCGGGTGACGGCCCGCTCGGTGCGCCACAGCCGGCCGACCCCGGCCGCATGGGGGTAGTCCCGCGCCACCTGCGGGTTGTCCTCCAGTTCCCCCTTCACTGCGTCCAAGATCGATACCGCCTGCTCTTGGCAGTCGGACAGGATCAACACGAACTGTTCCGCCCCCTCGCACACCGCCCACAGGGTGTAGGCTTTTGATGCAAACGTGGTCTTGGCGCTGCCCCGTGGGGCGATCCGGTTGACCCGCCGGCCCCGGTGCAGGTGGAGGGTGGACAGGTCGGCGGCGAGTTCCCGGTGCAGCCGGGACGGGGCGGACGTGAGGTAGTGCGGCAGGTAGCGGCGCACCCAATCAAGTCCGAAGGGGGTTGCCTTGCGACTCGACGGCGGGGTCGTCAGGCGGGCCATTGCTTCCGCCTTCAACTTCGCCGCCTGACGCCGGAGCCTCTTCACCAGTGTCACGGGGCACCTTGACGAGCAACTGACGGAGTTCCCGGAGTTCCTTCTTGAGCTGGTTGATCTCCAACTTGTCCCCGCCGAACTCGTCCCGGTGCATCCGCTCCAGCAGCCACGCCAGCGCCTGCCAGGAGTTCGCGCCGTGCGTCTTGATCTCGCTCACGCACGACAAGACATACTCGGCCTGCGCCCGCTTTACTGCCGTGAAGAACGCGACGTACTGCGGGCTTTTGCCGGCCTTCCCCCACCGCATCCAGTTGCGGACGGTGGACTCGTGCAGGCCGACGCGGGGGCCGGCGAACGTGATCGGCAGCCCCTTCCGGGACGCCTCGACGATGACCGCCTGGACTTCCGGGGTGAGGGCCGTTTCCCGACCCCCGGCCGGCGGCTTCGGCGGCGCGGCCTGCTGTTTCTGCTTGCGGCGGTGTTTGCGGGACATAGCCGCTCACTCTGACGGGGCCGGGGGCGCGTGGTTATGCTGCCACCCTTCCAGCATGTAGCACCCCTGAACCCGGTGGTATAGTTGGGGGAACGGCGGGGGGAGGGATTCCGGCCCTCCCCCCGCCTTGCGGTCCCCCTCGCTCACGCGGGCACCTTGTGGGAACTATACCCCCGAGGTGCCCGCCGTGTCACGCCGTCGCCACAGCAATCCCAGCCAGATTTCCCTTTTTCACGGTATCCCCATGCCCGCGCGGGGAAGAGGGCACCGGGAGCGCGTCAAACGTCAGTGGAACGAGACCGGCCGGGGTGATGCGGAGGACGCGGCCGAACTGGTCCGGGGCGTCATGATCGACCGGCTTGATTCCAAGCTGGAGGAGTTCACCGACTACTGCGTAGACACCTACGGGTTTTCGACGGACGAGGCCGTCAACCTGTTCCAGTGGGTGCAGGTGAGTTTGTTCCCCGAGGCGTTCGATGTCGATTTGGACACGGAGCAGCGGAAGCAGGGGCTGCTCCCCCGCATGGGCGGGGACAAACTGACGACCCGGCAGATCAAGGCGTTCCACCAGTTGTTGAAAGAACAGAAAGGGTACAAATAGCCTCCCCCTTCCGCCCCTCCCCGTGGGGAGTGCGGTGGGGGTGTCGGGTTACGGCAATCATACCACCCAGACCGCACCTCTTGCTGATTGAGTAAGAGGTCAGTTACCCACTTCGACACCGAGAAAGTCAAGCAGTTGCCGCAACCGCCCCCATGTCGTGAGAACGGAGAACGGGTCTCGCTCGAACGCATCCATAGCAACGCCGAATCTCTCTTCCAATTCCGGCGTCCACCACGGCGGCGGATTGTCCCGCGTAAACGGCTGGTCTTCATCTGGCATCGGATCACACCTCGCACACCGTCACCCGCGTCCCGTGCAGGGCGCGGGTTTTAGCCGCTTCCTGAGTATACCCCCAAGACACCTTCGCCGTGTCCCCGTCGTCGACCCCCAGCCAATCGGCGACGGTATCACGGACTTTCTTGTACGCTCCCGCCAAGTTGTCGTCGTCCAGCACCTTCGCCCCCACCCGGTGAAAGGTCACACTCACCGGGTATTGCCACTGGATGCCCGCCAGCCGTCGCAGGACGGCCCACAGTTGCGCCGCGTACCCCCGCTCCCGTCTCATCGTGACGGCCCAATGGGTGCGGACGTTGGCCCGACTGACGGGCACCAGTCCGGGCACCCACATCGTCAGCAGGACGGCCGGGGGTGTATGCAGTACATACGCCATTTTCGTCGGTGTCTCCCCGGCCAATGCCAGGCACTTGGCGGCGGTCACAGGGTCGGTTCGGATGCTCACGCCGGCACCTCCTCTTTCGCCGTCAGTGCCCGCGTCTCGGCCGCCCACCGCTGCCGGGTGTCCGGGTCGGCTTTGGCGTAGGTGTTGATCAGGGCAAGTCTGGCGGGCACACGGTCGCACTCGACATCCACGGTCCCCAACCTTGCAGTGTCGGCCCAATCGGTCGGCACGACGGCCGACGGAAGGAACTCGTTAGGCGGCCCGAAGTAAGACTGATACACGTCCAGCCCCCAATAGCCGCCGACGCCATCGCCCTTCGCCTCCCCCACCTTCCCGCACTCGGCCAGCAGTCGCAGGGCTTCGGCACGGGCGGTGTTGTCCCAGTTGCCCCGACCCGTACCGTCGCAGGTCGCGCATTCGACTTCTCCGAACCATCCGGTGTGTGGGTTTCGTGTCCGATGCCAGCCTTCTCCGTCGCACGACTCGCACATCTCGTCCACCCGTTCCATCCTCCACGCCGCGTAGTACATCGCGGTCACGTCCGCCGGGTGCCGCCGCATCACCTCCTCGGCCGTGATCGTCCCCAACAAGCACGCGGCGAAGTCCTCCCCGCGCGGGTCGCCCCGGTCTTGCAGCAGGTCGGCGGCCATGCTCAGCGTCCGCAAGTCTTGCGGGTTCTCGCGGACGGCCCGCTCCGCGTCTTCGATAGTGGTAATCACGCCTCGTACCTCAGCGGAGAGTGCCAGTTCTGTTTCACCGGGTCGGCAGATGGCTCCCAGGTAATCGGCGGCAGCCCGGCCCTCTCGCGGGCGAGGTCCACCAGGGCGCGGGATAGGGCGGTCTCGGCGGCCTCGCGGGTGGGGTAATCGACCGCAAAATCGCCGACCCGCCTCCCCTTGATCCGCCAGAACAATTCGTCCGGCAAGAACGCAGGTGAGCCGTATTCGAGTCGTCGCAGCCACCGGTAATTGCCTTGGCTCAAGCATCTGAACGTGATGTGTAGCGGCTCCCGATCCGTCGCCACCACGCGCGTCACCGGGTGGCGGCTCACCACTGCCGCTCCGTGGCCCGGCGTGCGGCCGGTGCCGTGGCAGGTGATGCAAGCGGAGTCGTGTCGCGGCAGGTGGTATCGGTCCATCACGGCGTCCGACACGCCGCACGGACACGTATTGCCGATCAACCACGCCAGCGGCCCGGCGACCGCCCGAACCATCCCCGCCCGCACCAGATACCTCACCTCGGCGTGGTCGCCCTGACTGTTCGGGTCGTCGAACCAGTCGTCATTGATGGTCGGGGCCGGGTCAGTGCCGTACCAGTCGCCGTGGTGTCGCTCAAACAGTTCCCCTTCGCGGCGGTGCAAGGCGGACGCCGCCGCGTTCACCACCCCGACGTAATCTCGCTCAATTTCACACTGCACGCGGATAAACTCGGCCCGCTCCGTCTCGCCAATCTCGTCAAGCCGATCCGCATACACCCGCCGGACGAGCAGGTCACGCGGCTCGGCCAGGATCGCCTGGTACAGCCCGTCGGCCGTCGAGTCGTCGTGGTGTCGGGTCATTGCGGCCCCCATTCCAGCTTGGTAAGTCCGGCCCTCTCGCGGGCGAGGTCCACCAGGACGCGGGACAAGGCTTCGACGGCGGCCTCGCGGGTGGGGTAACTCACCACATCTTTGCTGCTCACGAACCCCTCGCCTCCTTCCAGCCGACCAAACACCCCTGGCGGCAAGGTGGCTTCGTCGTCGTTAAAGTCCCCGTGCCATCGCCACCACCCCGCCCGCCCTTCGGTAAGTTCCATCGGCTCCCGATCCGTCACCACCACCCGCGTCACCGGATGCCGGCTCACCACCTCGACCCCGTGGCCGGGCGTGCGGCCGGTGCCGCCACACACGGGGCATTTGTGATTGTCGTCGGTCGTCAAGTTCATGCCGCACACGGGGGACGGGCACTGCTCGCCCACCCACCAGCCCAGCGTGGCCGACACCTCGGCCACGTCGCCACACCGGAAATACTGCACGACTCGCCGTCCGCGACTGTCGTAAGGCGGGCCGGCCTCGGTGTACGCGAACGGCACCACGCACGAGTTGCTCCCGTGACCAAGACCGATTGACCCGTGCGGCGTCACGGTCATGCCGCCCCTGTCGCCTTTGCTGCGAGGTTTCCCTTCCGCATCCCGCTCCTCGGCGTAGCACCACGCCTCCCAATTGGCCGAATCACACCGGACGTTCTTTCCCCACAACAACTGCATTTCGCGGTCGTGCAACCGCACCACATCCCAATCGAGACGCTCCGCGTCCGGCCGCTTGTATCTGCCATTCCGGACCATATCCACCGCCGCCGGACAGCGACCTTCCAGCTCGCACTGCACGCGGATGAACTCGGCCCGCTCCATCTCACCAATCTCGTCCAGCCGGTCGGCGTACACCCGCCGGACGAGCAGGTCGTGAGGGCGTTCCAGAATGGCCCGATACAGCCCGTCGGCGTCGGGGTCGTCGTGGTGTCGGATGGTCATTTCAACGCCTCGATCCGGGCCACGATGCGATCCAGTGAGAGACAGTTATGGCAACTCCCGTACCTGTTCCGTGCACACTCACACGCCCACCTTTGCGACTGCACCACAACCTTGCACCGCTCCCGCTCCCGCCGCAGCAGTTCGGCCAGAGGCGGATTTAGCTGATCCGGAGTAGCAGCAACGATGAGCAAGTTCCTTAGCCTGCTGTCAGTCATTTCCGATAAAGGCTCATCGCGGAACTTTGGCGTCTCCGCGTCACGCTCCCGCCGCATCAGTTCGGCCAATGCCGCGTCGAACTGAGAGCCGCAGTCATACAACTCGCCCCGCAACTCGTCCGTCGTCCACTCGGTCAGCGGTTTCATTGCAACCCCCGGATGATGTCCATTGCCAAGCCCAGGCCTTCCATCACGCGGTACTCCGCGTTTCGCCATGATGCATTCATCGGGCCGGAATCAATCATCTCGTCCACGGACTCGTATTTCCCCCTGATGGCCGCATAGCACCGTTCCCGTTCCCGCCTGCGGATTTCGGCGACGTACTCGGCCAGTGTGAAGCCGAGATACGTCCCGTCGTGCTGCCACCACTCGATGTCGTCGTCCGTCCACTCGCTCAGCGGTTTCATTCGTTCCCTCCCGGTGTGTCGAACAGCCCCGGCACCACGGCCGGGGACGACTTCGGCTTGGCCCTCTTCTTCTCCAACACAACCGGCGACGGGGCCGGGGCGGACGCCCGCACTTCAACACGTTGCCCCGAAAAGTTCAGACAGAACGTGTTGACGGCGCAAGTGTTCGTCACGTCGAACCGGGACAGCCGCACAAACGGGCAGCCCCGGCTCGGGCAGAATACCCCGTCGGTTTGCCCGACGGGGGTTATCAGGGCGTCACACACCCGACAAATCGTGTCGTCCACAAATCACCTCAGTACGGCAGCAGGGCCGGGAACCCGTACTCGGTGGCCGACTTCGCCCGCGACTCGTCCAGGCCGTCCGGGTAGACGCGGATCGTCGCCGGGTCCACCTTGTTCGTCTGGTAGTAACTGGAGAATTCGGCGGCGGTCATCGGCAGCCAGTCGCCCACCCCGTCCGGCCCCTCGTCCCAGCACATCCACCGGGTGTGCGGCGCGGGTTCGGCCGGCGGCTTGGTCCCCATCCGGGGACGGGGGCCGGACGGCTGGGGCGGGGTCGCCTTGCTCGTGTCGTACACCCGCACCGGGGCCGGGTTGTCGCTCAGCCGGGTGCGGTCCCCGTTCCCCTCCTCCACGGTGATGCGGTACGTCTTCCCGTAGAACTGCCCGAGGTCGATTTCGGCCCCGTCCCGCAACACCTCGTCACTGACCGCCGCCAGCATCTTGCCGCACGCCGACTTCGGCGTCGGCATCCGACCCGTCAGCCGGTCCACCTTCTTGCCCGCGTGCTCCCCCTCGATGATGGTAAAGTCCCAGGTCATCGCCGGCGGCATCGGCTTGCCCTTCTCGTCCAACCGGCCCGTCGCGTCCTTCAGCGTCACCCCGTCGAACTGCGCCATGTACTTGCCAACCGGCACGTCGAACTGCGACTTCGTGAACGTCATCTTCATGGTCGTACTCCCGAAAAACTGGTGTCGGACTTACCGGGCGGGAACGCCCCGCACGCGGCACTATCGCAACGGCTTTCGCCGAACGTAGTCAATCGTCAGGAGGCGTCATTCCCATTCCCGGCATTCCGCCCCTGAGTGTCGGGCGGGAATGCGATTCGGGAATGTCCTTCGTCTGCCGCATTCCCGTCGGCATTCCCGCCGACGCACCCAGGGGCGGAATGCCGGGAATGGGAATGGGCCTCTCGGTTGAGTCTCGCGGCAGATGAGTACAGGGGGATTCCGCTACTGGTGTCCTGTATGACGGAGGGCGGCCCAGGCTTGTCTGAGCACAGCGCAAAAAGGACGGCCGGAAGGTCTTCGCGGCGGAATCCTAGGTTGCGGTCCTTCAGGGTTTGAGCAATGGCCTCGATACTCATCCGGGGCGGATTGGTGGCGTCGTCCAGTACGGACAGGACGCGCACGTCCTTCGGGCTTTTCTTGCTGAGCGGGTTGTGAACCTTGGCAACGATGCCCCCGGTGGTGGTCTGCACGACGGCCCCGCCGCCTTGCTCGGTCGCCATCTCTCCGTCGATTCGTCTGTACGTGCCGTCCACCAGCTCGATGACGATTTCGTCCGGCGTCTCGTCGTACCGCCCCTTGGCCTTGATGACCCGCTTGGTGCTACGGCTGTCCCCGGCGTCGAACCGCGTCAACTCAATGAGGATGTCGGCGAACGCCGACAGCGCGCCGCTCCCCCGGCTCCCGGTGTACTCGCTGCCGCCAGACTTCCGCAGGTGGTGAATGAGCAGGACGCCCGCGCCGGCCTTGGTGATGTCCCACAGCGGCATGAGTGCGGCGTCCACGGCCCCGGCATCGTTCTCCTCGTGGACCGGCCACAGCTTCGCCAGCGTGTCGAAAATCACGAGGTCAAACCCGTGCGTCTTCACGTCGGCCGCCAGTTGGGTGATGAACGCCCGCCAGTCGGCCGGGTTCGGCTTCACCCCGAACGGCTGGAGGTAGATGCCAACGTGGTCGCCAATCTTCAGGGCGTCCCGCCGACGCACCCAATGCTGCTCGCCCTCCTCGCTGACGTACAGCACCTTGGACGCCCGCACCGGCTGGCCGAGAAACTTGTCGCGCGCCGCCAACGCGGTCAGGATGTGGGACATGAGCGTCGTCGTCCCCACCTTCCACAAGGCGGAGGGCATGGCAATGGCCCTCTTGGGCAAGTACCCTTCCCAAATCCACTCGTCGGCCTTGTCCTTCGCGGCCAGTTCACTGAACCACTTGAACTTGCGGCCGGTGGCGTCTACGGCGACCATCGACGGCGACGGGTCCACCGCCGGCACCTTGAACGTGACGCCGCTGAACGGGTCCGGCTCGTACCGGGCCACGCTACGGGCGACCGTCCGCACCTCCGTGGCGTTCAGCGGCGGGTCGAACCGAGTCTCGTTCACCTTCTCGAGGGCCGCGTAAATCACCTCCTCATCGGCCCCGTGCTTCCGCATCGCCCCGGCCAGACTGGTCAGGTAGTTGTTCCGCCCGCCTTCGCCGATTAGCTCCCCATCCGCCGGCCGGGCGCGGTCGGCCGCTGCGGGCACCTTCGCCGCCCGCATCCACTCGGGCACGTCGGCCAGCTCGATTTCGCCCGGCCCCCGCCCCGGCACCCAACGGTAAACGGCCCCGTTCGGGTGGCGGCTCGGCGGCAGCACCACCTGCCCGCCGGCGGCCATGAACCGCAAAATTTCGATTTCCGTCCCCGGCCGACGAAACTGGTGGTTCAGCACCGTCACCCCGTCGGGCAGGCGGAAGATGAGCCGCCGCCCCTTGCCGGTCGTGTACTCCAGCGTGGGCGGGATTTCGCCGCCGGCCAACTCGTACAGCAGTTTGTCCCCGTCGTCGTCGTCCACGTCCACGGCGACCAGCCCGGACACGGGGCCGAGCGCCACGCCGACGTTCAGGTCCGGGTGCATGGCGAACTGCGCCCGCAGCTCGTCCGGGGTCGCCCGCCGCGTCTGGTACTCCTTCCACGCGCCCTGAGCCTCTTCGGCCTTGGCCGGGAAGAACGGCCGCTTGCCGGGGCTGTCACACCCCCGGTGTGAGCGGCCGACGCCGACGTGGTTGTGCGGGCACAGGGTCAGGACGGACCAGCCGAGCGATTCGTATTCGAGCGCCGCGTCCAGTCGGGTTGTCGGGTTCATATCGGTCCTTGTCGCCGGTCGGCGAGTTACTTGTCCGGGTGGGCGATGCCGTGGCAGGTGTCACAGAGCGAAACGAGGTCGATCAGCAGTTCTCGCCCGACGCGGGCGTAGGTGGTGTGGTGAACGACCGTGGCGCGGGCGACCAAGCAACCCTGACAGACGCCCTTGTCACGGACGAGAACGGCCTTCCGCTTTTCGTGCCACGACGGGGACGCGAGGTATGCGTCGTACCACTCCCAAAACTCTCGGTCGCGTTCGGCGCGGGCCGCCTTGTGCCGCTCCGCCCAATCCGCCTGCCGCCGGGCCAGCCAAGAGGCCCGGCGGTCGTCGTCGAACTCGGGCAGGGTGGCCACGACGTGACCGGCTTTCGGAACCGCCCCCATGTTCGCCCCGCACACGGCGCACTGACGTACGACCACGACCACGGCGTTTTTCTGCGTCCGCCGGGCGTAACGCCACGCCGTGTGCCGGCACTGCTCGAACTCGACCGTAACCGGGGTCGGCACCGGCGGCTGACCGACCGCCCCCGGAACTCTCGCAATCATGTTGCGACTCCGTTGTATATGATTCCGATGAAGTCTATACTTCATATGTCTTAGAAGCAACACCGAACCCGCCGGAAATTCCGGCCTCACTCTTCTAGTTGCGTCAACCGGGGTCCGCTATGATTTCTGCTATGTCCAAGACACCTAAGAAGCCGAAGACCGCCACGGCCGACAAGAAGCCGGCGGGCATCTACTTCCGCCCCGACCCGGACACCGACGCATCGCTGGCCGCGTTCGTGGCCGCCCAGATCGTCACCCCGTCGTCCGGGGCCGTCGCGCTCACGGCGATGCAATTTTTCCTGAAGGCGCAGGGGTACTATCCGCCGCCGAAACCGGCCGCGAAGTGACCCACCGCCGGGCTGTCACCTGTAGAGCAGGAACATGGCGGCGAGCCACAGCAGGGCGCTACAGACCGTTAGCGCCCGGTCAAGCCGGTCTCTTTTCTTCAGCAGCGCCCAGAACGAGGCCGTATAGCACGCCACGGCCAAGACGATGAGGACGACGATTGCCGCGTTGGTCATGATGCACCCTCGGTGTTGGCTTCTTGTCTTGCGGCGACCCACCGCCGGGCCGCCTCGCAGCAATCCACCCCGAACCCAATCGCCCCGCCGGGGTGGGCGTCCACCAGCCGGGCCACATCGGTCGGGCCGGGTGCGTCGTGGTACGCGGTCAGGGTCGGCCGCAGTCTCGCGGCGAGGGCGTCGTCGGTGTCGGTCACCACAGCACCTCCACGCGGTTGACGGTCTGGTCGAACGCCGGGCGGCCGTGCCACACTACCGCCGTTTCCCCCGGCCGTGTCAGAGCCAGCCCCACCCGGCCGTCCGAGAGCGGGGCCACCACCCACAACACGGACAGCACCACGGCCCGGCCGTCGAGGTTCCAACTCACCACGTCCCCGCCCTTCAATTCGCCGGCCCGCACGCTGTCGAGTCGGTATTGCGGCGGCAGAAAATTGCCGTTCGCATCTCTCGGTGCTGCGGTCATGGGCGTAGCTCCTTCGGCATGTGCTCGGCCACCGCGTCCCCCCACCGTCGCACCAGTGCCGCGACCCAGCGAAGGGCTTTGCGGTTGGCGTTGATGCGGCGGGTCTTCTCCCGTCGCTGTCGGCGTGTCATGTCACGTCACCTCTGACAGTTGTGACTCGCTGAAGATGTGGAGTATGCCGTCCGCGTTTTCCACGACGTATCGCACGTTCCCGGACAGCTTGCGAAAGGCCGACACGACCACACCGGCGAAGCGGTAGTCGCCGACGCCCTTGTAGACCTGCTGGCCCGGCCGGTACTTGGCTTCGGGCACGACTCCGGCCGCGTCCAGTTCCTTGCACCGCTCGAGGATTTTGTCCACGACCTTCTTGGTGGCCTCACCCGTGCCCGACTCCTCGCCACTGGCGATCACGTCCCCACCTTCGAGGACGTACCACGTCCCACCTCTCCCGACCTCACCCCGCAATCGCCCGACCTTCGTGATTTGCACGCCGTGCTGCCACTCGTGCCACTCCCACATGATGCTCGGCTGAGCCAGCTTGATCTCGCTCATCGTTGTCACCTCGGTTTTGTTGGTGTTCGTGGTCACGGGATGCCCTTTTTCGGTGCGAGGTCGGGGAACATGTCGGCCCACGGCCACGGGACGCCGACCAAAAATGCCACGTCCTTGAGCGCGTTTGCCGCCGGGTCTTTGGTCACGATGTCCGGGTCGGTGAACTTGGCGACGGCGAACGTCACCACCTTGACCAGATTCGCCTCGCGAAGCCTCAAATACTCAATCTCGTCCGCCATCTCGGTGGGTGTCATGCGCTCGCTCATCGTTGTCACCTCGGTTAGATTCCTTTGCCCCGTTCTTCCGTGAGGCTAAGTCGGTCTTGTTTCCGGCCCGCGTTGACCCGCTTGGCCACCGCTGCGGCCCGTTGCTGATGGGCCTCGCACACGGTGCAGTAGAACCCCAGGTACGGACGCGGGGCGCTGTGGCACAGCACGCACCGGGGTTGTGGCTTGGGGCGTTTGGGGGATGTCATGCCGGCACCTCCGCGAACAGGCTGCCGGGCGTCCGCTGGTACACCTCGTCGATGCGCCGGCGGATGGTGTCGCAGTGGCCGGGGTCGATCTCCACGCCGATGCATCGCCGGCCTTCCAGGGCGCAGGCCACCAGGGTTGTGCCCGAGCCGGCGAAGGGTTCCAGAACGGTGTCGCCCGGCCGGGTGTAGTCGCGGATCAGCGCCCGCATGAGCTTCAGCGGCTTCTCGTTCGGGTGGTGCAGGTCGCCGCCGGACACCCGCTGATGCCGATACACGCTGCTCGGCCGCTTGCCCGGCAGCTTGTACTTGCCGTTCACGGCAAACCAGATGGTGTCGTGCTGCGGGGATGGGCGACCCGTCAAGTCGCCCATCCCGTGTACCTCCCGGTCCCACACGAGTTGCGTCATGCCCGACCAGCCGGCCCACTCCATCGCCTGCCGGAACGCCTCGGCGGTGTCCCAGCGGCAGAAGCACAACATGACCGCCGGGTCGGTGGCGGCTCGCAGCGCACCGGGCAGGAACCAGACGTAGGGCGAGCCGTCGTTGGCAATCTCGTCAAACCTGTCTTCCTTCCGTCTGTGGCAGCTTTGAAAGCTGATCCCATACGGCGGGTCGGTGATCACCGCGTCCACGCTCCCCGGCTCCAACAGCGGCAGCACGTCCAGGCAATCACCCTGGTACAGCGTCACCGCGTCCGACAGTCGTTCCGGTCTCATCGCACCACCTCCACCACGCGCATCGGAACCCACACCCCGCCGATTTTCACCGTGTCACCCCGCACCCGCTCGACGACGTATTCCCCGCTCAACTTGGTCTCGACCTGCACCCACACCGTGACTGGCGTGACAGTGCGGACCAGTGTGCCGACGTAGATCATGCCTGCCCTCCGTTGGTTTCGGTGCCCCCGTTCAGCCGCGTAGTGGCTGGCCCAGAGCGGCACACAGGCGGCGCAGGTGGCCGCGAGTCGGCACCGCCGTCAGATACCGCTCGCGGCCGTCGAAGTCGTCGGCGTTGCACAGGTACGCCTCCCACGCTTTCTCGTACCGACAGAAGCGGACGCCGATCCGCCCCGACTCGCCGTCTGCCAGCCAAGCCGTCTCCGGCCCGTGTCCGTGCCACGCCAGATCGACGGCGAAGGCGGTCGGCAGCGCCGCCAGCCATTCGGCCGTAATCGGCTCCGCGTCGTCCGCCGGGTGCTCGGCCAGCCACGCGGCGGCCAGGGCGTTTCGGTCGGCGATGGCCGCGTTGCCGAGATTGCCGGCCGCGTGCGGGCGCACCCGTGCCGCAATCGCCTTGAGTTCGTCGTCGGTCATGCCGTCCTCCGTTGTGTGCCCCCAAAGCCGGGGCGGGTGCCTCTCCCACACCCGCCCCGGCCCAACTCCCCGCCGTGCCGTTCATCACGGCGGGGGTGGCCCATGTTTCCGGATTGGTTTGTGGCTCCGGCCGCCGCAACTCACATGGCAGACTTCTCCTCCTGGCGTTCCCGCGTGCTCTTCAGTTCGAGATCAGGCGGGCGACTCATCGTCATCACGCGGCCGGTGTTACAGCCACCCGGCGAAGAACAGCCGTCCCCCGAATTTCCCCGCGCCGCACCCTCACGGCGGGGGTGGCTCACTGTCGTCGCCGTCGTCCGTCACGAGGTCCATGCACAGCAGCAGCAGCCACAACACACACAGCCCGACGGCGACCGACAAACAGGTCTCCAGGTCGCTCTTGGTCATGGTCACACCTTCGGGTAAGGGGTGGTGATCTCGGCCGTCCCGTCGGGCAGTGGCGTCCGGGTGTAGTCGCCGAACAAGTTGGGGCTTTCGGCCGCCAGGATGTCCAGCAGGACGTTGGCCAGCTTGCGAATCTCCGGCTCGGCGTGCCGACTGCCCCGCTGCTCCAGGAAGTGCCGCAAGGAGCGGGCGTTGGCCGTCACGCTGATCTTCGTCTCGGTCGCGTTTGGCAGTACAGAGCGGGCGGCCTGGCGGGCCGTCTTGCGGCGTGTGGTGGCGTCGGCGTCCGGCGGCAGGAACATCGCGGCCAGCACAGAGCGGCGAGACTCGCCCTTGCATTCGGGACAGGTGGTCAACCCCTTAACGCCAGGCTCGCAGATGTACCCCTTGTTGCCGCACACGTCGCACGCCTCGCCGCGACTGGCCAATTTGTTGTTCAGCTTTTCGGCCAACTCGCGGTACGCGCGGTGCGTGCGGTCAACCGTGTCCAGCCACAGCGCGTGTAGCTCCGGGTCGGCCGCGATGATGTCCGGCTCGACGTACTCGGCGACCGACTCGTCAACGTACCGTTGCGACAGTTGCGAGTATCCGAACCCGGCGCGGTGCCGGACCAACTCGTGCGTCAGGCTCCGACTCACGCCGACGATGACAAGGTTGAAGACCGCGTGTTCCAGGACGCTGCCGTGCCCCACCTCCTTGATGTGGGCGAGGTACGCCGAGTTCCCGCCGGGTCGGGGCTTGGCAAAACTCATGTAGCACAGCCGCCCGCCGACCTCGCTCAGCACTTCGGCCCCGACCTCCGAATCACTCGCCCACCCGCCCGCGTCGTGATCCACGAGGAACCTGTCCAGGGCGTTGCCGTCCACGACTTGCCGGCCGATCAGGTACACCGTCGGTTCCGTGATGATCTTCATTCCGCACCCCCTTCGGTTCTGGGGGCACATGCCTCGGCCCGCTGCTCGACCCGGCCGACGACGAACGGGGACAACTCGGCCCGTATGATGGGCACCGACTTCGGCGCTTCGATGCCGAGCTTCACGCGGCCTCCGCCCATCTCCACGACCGTGATCGCGATGTCCGCCCCGATGATGACTCTCTCGCCGACCTTTCTGGTAAGGACCAACATGGTGACTCCTCCCTGGTGTGTGTGTCAGGACAGGCCGAGTAGTTCGGCCGCCTCGTGCCGCGTGTACTTCTCCCGGACCAACTCCATCGCGTCTCGCATCAGCGTGAACAGCCGGGAGTGACTGACCCCGACGCCGGCCGCAATCTGCTCGCACGTCCGCCCGTCGGCGTGCTGGGCGACGGCGACTTCGGCCGCACGCACGTCGCACCCGCGCATCAGCCGCCGCACGGCCCGCACGAACTCCGCCCGCGACGGCTTTTCCGGCTCGACCCGATCCGCGATGTCCTCCTGCATTGCGGCGGGCAGCCGAGACAGGCGGACGACGGCCGCAATGCGCCGCGTGAAGTGCTTGCGGCAACTGTGGTAGAACAGCGCCGAAGCCCCTTGCCGCTTGGCGTCCAGCATCGCCCCGTACCCCCGCTGGAAGCAGAAATCCCGCTCGCTTCGGCCGCCGTCTGGTCGCCACCGTGGGCGGGCGGATATGGCCGCAATCAGCCCCTCTTGGAGCAGGTCATCCGCGTCCAGCAGGTCGTCGCCCAGCCCTTGCGACCGGCCCGACAGTCGGCGGGCGACTTTGGTGAATGCCGGCGTCAGCAGTTCCGCCAGTTCCTCGTTCGTCATGCCAACCCCTCCCGTCTGGCCAGCGCGATCAGGCCCAGGCCGGCGACCACATGCCGCGCCCCTTGAAACGTGTCGCCGTACCGCTGAGTGGTCGCCCAGATCAGCCCGGCGGCCACCAGTCGGGCACGCCCCTCCGTCTCCGGCGTGCCGGTGGCCGGGTAGTGCGATTGGCACACCCGCCCGGCCCGCCCCGCGTCCGCAATCCACCGCAGCAGCGGCCAGTCCTCCGGTCTCAGTTCACTTGTGCTCATGGGTGTCACTCGTCGGGTAACTGCCGACAGCCTTGCGGCCCGGTCGTCGGGGTCCGCCGGGCCAAGTCCGCTTGCAGCACCAGCACCGCCGCCAGTTCCATCGCCTCGGGCGGGGTCAGGATTTCTCTTCTCCCCAGCACCTCGACGATCACCGCCGCGCCGTAGCGGTAGGCCAGCACCGGGGCCGGGTCCGGCCGCTCGGTGACGATCTTGGGTGCCTTCTTCGGTCTTCTCTTGATGGTCTTGGGGGCCATGTGGTTAGCCCCCGGTGGCCTTGCGGATGGCGGTGTGGAGGGCTGCAATGCCCTCGAAAACCGGCGTCGATTCCCGCTCGTGACGAATGCGTTTCTCCAGCCCTGCCAGCACGGTCTTGGCTGCTTCGAGCAGGTCCGGCGCGGCGGCAATCAGCAGAGCGTTGGCTATCGTCCGCTTGCGGTGCTCGTCTGCGGCCTGCACGCTTGCCGCGCCTGGGCCGGACTCCTGCCGGACGCGGATGCCGCCGGCCTGCACGGTTGCCCCGCTTGCCGTCCACGGCCCCGGCGTGTGTCTCACTTGTTCGGTCATGTGTCGCCTCGCAAGGTGCGTGGAACTCTAACGCGGCACCTTTCGGTGTCACGGGTTCCAAAGTTTCCGGCCTCGGGTTCCGCGCGGAACCCTGTATGGGCGTTAGCTGTAAGTGTCGTCGCCAGACTTAGTTACGTCGTCCGTCAGTTCACCTTCTACGTCGAAGATTTCGCCGTGTTCCACCATCGTGGAAACCACCTGACTGAACCTCCCCCGAGCGTCTTTCAGCCCCAACGCCCGCGCCAGTTGCTTCCGGGTCAACGGGTGCGGGCTGTCCTTCAGCCGGCGGACGATCCGGGCCTTCAGGTCGGCCCGGTGTTCCGGCTCCGGCTCCAACTCGCACGTCACCTGCCCGCTGACAAAATCCACCGTCAGCCGGGACACCACCCGGCCGCCCATCACAACACCCCGCCGAACCAACTCGTCGGCCGTCAAGGGCAGACCATCCCCGGCCGCCGGCACAATGCCGGCAGGTTCCGTCACCGGGGATGTGGTCGCCCTGCTCACCGCGTCTTCTCCTCCAACTCAGTCCGTGATTCCGCAGGAATCGGGCCACCCACGCCCGGCGGTCTGGTCGTCGTCGATGTCCGCTCACTTCTGCTCACACCTTCGGGCGAAGGGTTGGTGGTTAGTGGCCGTTGGCTTTGTTGCGGGCGTCCCACAGGTCCAGCCAAGCGTTGTTCAGTTCGCGCATGAGCTTTGCGTCCCGAGGGTTGTCGGTGATCTCTAACGCCTCTTTCGCGGCCCATAGCCGGTTGGCTGCGGCCAGCAGGTCCGGGGCGGCGGCAATCAGCCTGGCGTTGGCCGCCGTCTCGTTGTCCTGCCGGTTGACCGTCGCCACCCGGACCCAGATACCGCTGGGAAGAGACGGGAAGTCGAACGGCCCGGCGGTCACGCCAACCGGCCCATCGTCGCTTTCGCCAGCCGTCCACGGCCCCGGCGTGTGGGCCGACTTTGCTTCGCTCATGGGTCTTCTCCATTTGGGGGTTGGGGCCAGGTGCCGCCGGTGGCCTTGCGGATGGCGGCGGTCAGTTGGTGCAGCTGCGCGAACCCAGGCACTCCGCTTTCGATCAACTCCGACAGGTGCTCGGCCGCCACCTTGCACGCGGCCAGCAGGTCGGCCACCGCCGACGGGTCCGCGATGCCCTCGCAGGCGTTCATCGCGTCGGCCATCCGTTGCCCGTCGGCGTGTTCAAACCAGCCTTGCGGCGGGTTCGTGTACCTCCTCACTGTGTCGGTACACGGCTCGTAGAACCACCTGCCCGGCGTGTGGGCCGACTTCTGCTCGCTCATGGGTCTTCTCCAGTTGGGCCGACTGCGTGTCACCGCTGCCGGCCACAGTTCGGCGGGGACGGACCAGCCCGGCCCCGCGTAGGTCACACCGGCGGATGTCACTGCCACTGTGCCGCCCCCTTGATCCGCACCGCCAGTCCGCCGCCGAAGACGCACTCGGTATGCGGCAGATGCGACAGGCCGATCCGCTCGACCCACCAGCGGAGGTTGTGAGCCGTCATGCCGGTGATGGTCGCCGTCTGGCCGTCGAACGACAACCGACCGAAGTACCGGGTGAGTTGGTCGAGGGCGTCCCACTCGGCACAGGTGAGCCACGAATCGTAGTCGCACAGGGCAGCGGACTCGACACGGGCGAGTTCGGCGGCACCCGCCGCGTACCCACGCATGTACGGCACCGTCATCGGCCGGCACCGATCGCCGTTCCGCCCGGCTCGGAACCCGGCGGCGTAGTCCGCTAGGTCGAAGCCCTCGGCCCGTCTCCGGTCGTCGTCGCCCCCGTCCACGTCCCACGGGGGCACGATGACAATCGGCGTCGGGCAGTCGTCCGTCTCGCCGTCCCCGTCGTCGTCGTCCGGCCCGTAGGTGTGCATTTCGCCCCGCCAGTAGTCGGCGGATTCCCAAGCCAGGTCGTTCGCCAGCGTCGTCGGCATGTCAGGTTCTCCGTGGGTGGTGGTGGCCTAATCAGATGGGACTTGATCCCATGACCGGGCGGGGTGGTGCCCGGTTTCGGCCTGGTGGTCACAGCTCGCCGAAGAACTCGCTGAGCAGTTCGCCCCGCGTGTACTCGTGGGACTCCGCGCCGTAAGCGAAAAAGAACCTGCTCACGTCTTTCGCCGTCGTCCCCAAGAACAGCCGCACGTCGGTGCGGAACGCGGCGTGGGACGTGTACAGTCTCGAAAAACTCAGATGCTTGCCGTCTTCGTACACCGCCAGGAAACTGCCGTGTGTGTGTCGCATCGCATGGCCCTCCGTTCGTGGTTGTGGTGGTGGTGGCTGGTCACAGCGTCGGGAGCGGAATCAATCCGCCGTCGGCCCGAAACCCGTTGCAAATTTCGTCGCCCGGAACGACCTCGCTACGGCACGCCTGCGGCCGGTGTTCGTAGTGCCGGCACCGTTTCGTCTCGGTGTCGTACCACAGGCACGGCAGCCCCTCGTCGTACCGACCGGCGTGCGTCTCCACGTCCCAATCCAGATGCGTCGGCGGGCGGTCGTCGCCGTACCGCGTGAACGGCGGTGTGCCCTGCTCAGCACAGCACAACCCGCATCCGACGCAAGGGTCAGTCACGTTGTCAGTCTCCGGTGGTGGTTGGATGGCGGCGGGTGAAGGTGCCCGCCGCGAAGGTGTCGCGTCAGGCGGCCGGCGTGTACCGCAGGCCGACCACCTCGTACTCGCCGCCCGGCTCACACCGCGATTCGGCCGCCTTTCGCGTGCCGTACCGGATGGCCTCGCCGACGTTGGGCGTCAGCGTGCCGTCGTGGGCCAGGAATCGGCCGCTTGGCTTGTGGCGGACGGCGTAGTGGTCGGGCGGGCCGTGAGGGGCCGTGAGGTCTAGGATCACCGTTTGCATGAGCATGGCGTCGGCTCCGTTTGTGGGTGGGTGGTGGCCATCATCAGATGCCGCGTTACGGCATGACCGGGCGGGGTGGTGCCCGGTTTCGGCCTGTTAGTCCTGCTGGCAGCTTTCGATCGTGAAATCGTTGCGGTTGAGGTGGGTAATCGCCTCCCGCACCTCGTCGGCCTCGCCCGGCGTGGCAAACGCCTTCGCCCCGTGAATGTCCGCGTCGTAAGCCCGCGTGTCGCTCAGGTACTTGCCGGTCGGCCGGAAGCAGACGACCCAGCACACGGCGGCGGGGTTGGCGTCGTGGAATTCGGTGACGGTCATCTCAGTCTCTCCGTTCGGGTTGGGGTTGGGGTCAGTCTTCCGTGTCAAAGCCGTCCGGAACCGGCATGTCGATTTCCCGCCCGCAGTGCGGGCATTCGACGAAGTAGCCGCCTCTGCCGTAATCGCTTCGCCGCCTTAGCTCTTGGTCGCTGTAGCAGCAGATCACCACGCACCCGCACCGCTTGCAGGTGCCGATCCACTTCACGCCGTCCCGGATTACTTGCACGTCAGGCTCTCCGTGTGGTTGCGGTCTCAGTCACCGAATGGACGCGCC
>JACCDR011226732.1_pt1 | contig 31197 bp, 47 predicted proteins | sample 7446431 | NCBI WGS metagenome assembly JACCDR01 (sample SAMN15323443, study PRJNA562643) | freshwater metagenome | isolation source: river surface water | place: USA:Blue River Watershed | collected 2017-08-17
ATCCTCTTATCGAATGGAATATTGAAAAACTTAAGTTAGGATTTTTGGTAAAATATAATGATTATTTGAAAGAAAATGAATTAATGCATGGTTCATTTCAATTTATCGAAACTAACATAAAAAGTTTGGCTATAAAATTTGATAGATTTCCAGAAGATAAATTAATGGAGGCACGTTGAATTTAATAGATAACATCCCAGTATGGGGCGATCCCTTACCCGAAGCAGTAGCTCAAATGAAGGCGGTAATGAATTATGAAATCAAGCCAGATTACGTTGCCCTTATGGCCGATCATCATATCGGTTATAGCGTTCCTGTTGGAGGTGTGGTTTGTTATGAAAACCATATCAACGTTAATGGGGTTGGTTTTGATATTGCTTGTGGCAATAAAGCAGTCTTGCTGGATTGTAGCCTTCAGGAAGTTAAAGATAACATCTATAGGACGATGAATGAAATCCAGAAGCATATTAGCTTCGGAATGGGAAGGAAAAACAATGAAAAAGTTGAACATCCAATCTTTGATGAACCAATCTGGGGGGAAATTGACATTCTTAAGACACTCAAGGGAAAGGCTGCGGATCAACTTGGTACAGTTGGCGCAGGAAACCACTACGTCGACATTTTCACAGATGAGCTTAACAGAGTATGGGCCGGTGTCCACTTCGGTTCTAGAGGCCTTGGCCACTCAATTGCGACTTATTTCGTAAAAGCTGGAGGAGGAAAAGATGGAATCCATGCACAGCCGGTCATATTTGATGAAGATTCAGACCTCGGACAACAATACCTTAAATGCATGGAACTTGCTGGTCGATATGCTTACGCTGGCAGAGATTGGGTGTGTGAACGAGTGGCTAAAATCCTCCGGGGAAGAATATGCGAAGCCATACATAATCACCATAACTTTGCATGGAAAGAACGACATTTTGGTAAAGATCTCTGGGTCATACGAAAAGGAGCAACTCCGGCCTTCCCTGGCCAAAAAGGCTTTGTTGGGGGTTCTATGGGAGATGTTTCCGTCATACTTGAGGGAGTCGAATCGCCTGATAGCGCAAAGAGCCTTTATTCGACAATCCATGGAGCGGGCCGTCTCTTGGGAAGAACTCAAGCCAAAGGAAAAACCTGTAGAAAAACAGGAAGACAATTGACTGAAGGTTTAGTTAAACAATCTGAGCATGATGAATGGATCAAAAAAGCTGGAGTAGAGTTAAGAGGTGGCGGACTTGATGAATCACCTTATGCTTACAAGAGAATTGATCAGGTTTTAAAGGCTCATGAAGGAACAATTAAGATTTTACACACTCTAACACCTATAGGGGTTTGTATGGCAGATGATCGAGTGTTTGATCCCTATAAAGATTAACCTTCTTTCTTTTATCTTTCAAAATTGCTATCATTCTGATAGAAGAATGATCTTATTTAAAAATCATTATGATACCGTAATGATAGTAAAATGAAGGTAAATCATGATCTTAATAGTAGGCGGCATCAAAGGCGGTAGCGGCAAAACAACGTTAGCTACAAATTTGACTGTAATTCGATCAGAAAATAGAAAGGTTTTATTGGTAGATTCTGATGAACAGAGGTCAGCTTCGGATTGGGCCGATCAAAGAGAAGCTTTAGGCATTAAAACTTCTTGGTCTACAATACAACTAGCTGGAAAAGCAATCTATGCTCAGCTTCAACGTATGAAAGAAAATTACGATGATATCATTATTGATGTTGGTGGAAGAGATACCACAAGCCAACGGTCGGCTTTAACCATAGCGGATGTATTTTTAGTTCCATTCAAACCAAGATCTCTTGATATCTGGACTATAGGTAGCGTTAAAACGATGATTTCAGAGATTAAGGCTATCAATCCTAACCTAAAAGCTTATGGAATTATCAATCAAGCAGACTCCAAGGGCTCAGATAATAAAGATTCTTTAGAAGTGTTACAAAGTTGCCCTGATCTTCATTGTTTAAAGCTAGCTATAGGTCAACGTAAATCTTTCGCAAATGCAGCAGCTGATGGATTGGGTGTAATTGAGGTTAAGCCTCAAGATAAAAAAGCTATTCAGGAAATTCAAGAGTTGTATGAACTGATATATGGTTATGATATATAATCGATATAACTTACAACCTATTTTTCTATCATAAACATATAAAATTGAGATTAAATTATGGCAATTCGACCAAAAATTACCAAAGATGAAAAATTGCGAAATGAAATCATTGAGCGCGGGGGAAAAGTTATTGAAGACAACACTTGTGAAAGTGAATGGACTGGCTTAAGCCTGCGCATTCCTAAAAAGTTGATTAAAGAAATCGATCATTTTAAAGAGAGCCGCGTAGGACTTTCTAGAAACGCATGGATCTTAGAAGCTATTCAAGAGAAGTTAAACAAAGACTAAGTCTTTAATTGATTTAATTTTTGATTGCTATCACTGATAAAATATGAGCTTATCGCTCCTGAAGTTATGCCTATTAAAGAAGCAAAAAAAGCACTGATAGGGCCGATTATTAAACCGGTAAGGATAGGAAAAACTACTGAGGCAATGAGAATTAGAATGTGATTAAATCTAGTTCCTTGAATTCTTTTTATATCTTTTTCTTTCTTTTCTTCAGGAGTCTCTATTTTGATAACAGGAATAGAACTTTGTAATTGTCTGACGTCTTCTCTAATCTCTTCAAAATCTCTAGTAGTTGCAGTAAAAAAATCATTCATCTGCCTTTCAAGAATATCCAATTGAGTTCGATTTACCTGATCATTTAAGTTTGGGTAAATATTATTTTGTGGTAAGCAACAAGCTGACATTTTTAGTCCTTTTAAGAGATTATACTTAAAAGGGAGAAAAACTCCCTTTAATTTACCAAGGAGCTCCAACTTCTCTGGAACTTTCGCTTTCAGCTTGTCTCTTTCTGGCTGCTTCAATATCCGCAGCAAATTTTGCATTATGAGCTTGCTTCATCTCTTCGATTTTTTTTTCAATATCTGTAGAATGAAGACCTGAATTTTCGAAATGTTTCTCTTCTTTCAATTTTCTTAGTTTTTGTTCAAATTGAAACTCTCTTTCGCTTGTTTCCACTAAAGAAAGTGATGTAGTTGTTGCAGCAAGTAAGGTTGGAAGGATCAAAACAGGGCAAGCAACACTAGCAGCTAACATGCCCAGAGAAGTTGCACCAACTCCAAAACAAGAAGCGATACCTCTTCCTTGATATTCTGAAATAGCCCTTTCAACAATTTGACTAATTCTTTCTCTATCTTTTTGTTGAAAAACTGATAAAGAAGCTCTTAAATCGGCTACTTCATTTCTGGTTGCTGTATTCGTCTCATGCAATTGCTGACCACCCATAAGAAAAGCCATACTTAATAGGCGCACACGATCATTCATGTCTAAATCTGGATTATTTGCTTCTAAAACCAGTTCCTGGCAAGCAGATAAATTTCCGTTAATTATTACTGGATTTTGTAAATCTTGTCTTTGTATGTGCATTGTTTTCTCCTATTTGAGTGATGAAATTACATCAAATAGGTTATTTAATAACAAACTAAAAGAATTATTATGTATTAGATTAAAAATTGAATTATTTGTTCAATTAAATAATTGATTTATGTATAGTTCTTGAAACGCACGACGAATGCGCGCAAGCACTCTCATTAAAATAAAGTTTTTTTCTTAATACGCAATAGCCCCACTGTTAGCATAAAAGAAAAAAGCTTTATTTTTTAATGAGTGCTCTCCTACCTCAGCTAGACACCAATTACTATATAGATGGCGGTGATAATTCCATTAATCAAATGATGGATTATTACTATGGCATGGCCTACACGCTTAACCAAAGTTATTGGACTGAAGCCGATATAGACACACGTTTTAAAGTCGGTGACCAAACACTTTGGAATGATCTGTATGGGAATATGCCAGCCTATCGAAGGCGGCAATTCAACTTCAATCGTATTCGGCGTGTTTTGAATATGATCACTGGTTATCAACGGCAACATCGCTATTCTTCTCTTGTAATCCCGATAGAAAATTCTGATCAAGCTACCTCAGATCAACTTTCAAAAGTTCTGTTTTGGGCTAACCAACAAGGAAATGTATTAGACACTATCTCAGATGCATTTGAAGGGGCTATTACAACAGGAATGAATTTACTATCCTGTTGGATGGATTATCGAACTGATCCGATCAATGGTTCCATAAATGTTGATAATCTCACATACTCAGATTTTCTAATTGATCCCTATTTCAAGAAAAAAGATCTTTCCGATTGCAGATTTATTTGGGTAAGAAAATGGCTTTCTAAAATGGAACTTCGCAGCATGTTCCCCGAAAGAGAGCGCGAAATCGATTCCATGTTAGCTAGAGGATGGAGAGATGGACGTTTCCAGTATCAACCAGAAGCTTACAATTACGGGATGCAAGATCTTTTAAGTTTCGATGAGTTTTGGTATTTGGACTATCGTAAAAAACAAATGATTGTCGATACGAATACTGGAGCTACAATTGAATGGAGGGGAGATGATGAATCTCTTAGACTTTACAAATACAAATTCCCTCAAATTACCACAGTTTCCTATCAACAACCGACTGTAAAGCTTGCTTTAGTTGTGAATGGGACCACAATGTATAATGGAGTGAATCCTCTTTCAATTGATAGATATCCTCACGTCCCAGTGTTAGCTTACTGGGAACCTTCAGCAACTGATTTTTCATATCGCATCCAAGGGGTAACTAGAGGGCTAAGAGATGCCCAATACCTTTATAATCGCCGTCGAATTATTGAATGCGACCTGTTAGAAAGTGTGGCTAATAGTGGTGTCAAATATAAAGAAGACGCGCTTGTTAATCCAAAAGATGCTTTTTTAACCGGGCAAGGAAGATCTTTAGCGTTAAAAGCAACTGCAAATATGGACGATGTACAACCAATCAATCCTCCTCAAGTTCCACCTTCTTTCTTTCAATTATCTGAACTTTTAGCAAAAGAAATACAAGAAATCAGTGGAGTTAATGAGGAACTCTTAGGTAGTGCTGTAGACGATAAAGCCGGAATTCTTTCTATGCTACGTCAAGGAGCTGGATTAACAACCCTTCAAGTGCTTTTCGACAATTTAAATTTCGCTCAAAAAGAGTTAGGGAAAATCTTTATCGATCTTATCCAAGAAAACTTTACTCCAGGAAAAATCAAAAGAATCATCAATGAAGAACCTACTGATCAATTTTATACGCGAGCTTTCCAAAAATACGATTGCACTGTGGAAGAAGGCCTTTATACGAGCACCCAAAAACAACTCAACTTTGCTCAATTGCTCCAACTTAGAGAAATTATCCCTGTCCCAACCAAGTTGCTTATCGAGCAAAGCACTTTCCAAGACAAACAAAAATACATTGAAGCAATCCAGGAAGAAGAGCAAAAGCAACAACAACAACTTAAGGCAGTTCAAGACAAAGAGCTTGAAGTTCAACAAGCGAAACTTGAATCGCTCCAAGCAAAAGCGATCGCCGATAAAGGACTTGGAGCTGAAAGATTTGCCCGAATCGAAGAAAACAAAGCACTCGCCATCGAAAGAGTTGCAGAAGCTGAAAAAGACAGATCTTTAGGGGTTCTGCATGAAATACAAGCTATGAAAGAATTAGAACAACTGGATATCAATCAAATTCATGGACTTCTTGAAATTGTTGAGCGCATGAAATTGATGAATCAAGTCAAAGAGACAGTTGAAAAAAACAACGTTAATCAATCAGGAATAGCCGCACTCAATTCGGCATAAGAGGTAAATATGAAAGAAAAAATGATGGGTAAAGGCAAATTTGCCAATATGCCAAGTGAAGTTGTCATGAAAGAATACCCAAAACCAAATTACTCCACTGATCCTCGTCTAGACGACACAATTGTCCGTCTTGATGATGACATGAGAGATGCAACTAAGACTCTAAATAAAAATCGTCCAAAAACAATGTTTTAATGGATGAAGAAGAATTTTTCGCCGCGATTGAGATGGAGCTTGAAAGCGGTGATTTTATTACTTTAAGTCGAGAAATCATCCCTGAAATGGTTCAAGAGGAAATCTTAACTTTTTCAGGAATGCATTTTTTTATGGAGATCCCGTATGCCGATTATGCCAAGACCAAATTCAAAAGCAAAAAAATTAGCCAAGAAAGTCCTCAATCACGAGAAGCAGGAATTGAAATCCGAGAAACAAGCGATGAAATTGGACAAAAAAATGGCGAAAGCAATGAAAAAAGAGATGAATAGTTATTAGGAGATCAAATGCCGTTAGTTCCAGGTAAAAAACAAAAAGATATCCGTCAAAACATTGAGACGGAAATGAAAGTCGGTAAGCGTCCACGCAAACAAGCCGTGGCAATTGCTTTAAATGAAGCTCGTAAATCCGGTTATAAACCTAAAAAGAAAAAATAATGTCCCCTTGGATTCCAGTTTCAGAAAGACTGCCCATCATTTCCGAAGGGATTGAAGTAACTGATGGGTTTTCTATTAAACAGGCCTGGTGTTGGGATAATATTAATGGAGGAATTTATATAAATGTCGACGATAAAGATCGCGAATTTTCTCCTTTGTGGTGGCGTTATTATCCAAATTCCAAAATTGAAATGGACTTAGAAAAATATACCTATAAACCCTCTTTACCTAAAGAAACCAATGAATAATCAAACCGTAGGACAAGCAGCCATTGATCTCATGCAAAAAGGTGATCAACAGCAATCAGTTATTGATACGCAGCGTGAAATGCAAAAAAATTACGTTGATAATTTAATTGAAGCGGCTAAGCGCGGTGAAGATCTTTTTGGTAAAACTAAACCTTTCTATATCTGCGTTCAAAATAGGCGAGAACGTCTATTAAATAATGTAATTCGCAGTCAATTCTATCCTCGGCAGACAAGACCGTCTCCTACTTATGACCTTTCTTTATTTTGGTATGAACCATGCTCTGAAAACTTAAGATTTGTATGGTGCATACCCGATAAAGAAGCGGTGGAAAACTTAATTTCCAATGAAAATAACGTTCCTGAAGACCACAAACAATTAGTCCATTTTTGTAAGGCTTTTAAGGCTGGAACACTTATCTAATATTAGTTTTAAAAAAAATTTCTTTCTTCACACCTAATTCTACTGGAAATGAAACTGAGTTTAACAAATATCGCCAAAAATGGCCGATGGCTGTAATGCGGAATCGCCAACCACAAGGAAAAGCTACTACATGGATGAAGTTGCTACCAGTGAAATACAGGAAATCACGCCTCCTGAGCAAATTGAAGAAAATGTGGAAGCTGTTGAGGTTTCCGAGCAAGAACCAGTTAAAAATGTGGAAGAAGATCCACAAGAAAAAAATTGGAAAAAAGCTCGGCAAATCATGGAGCAACAGAAATATGAAATCGATTTATTAAAACAAAAACTTGATCAAATTAACAAGCCGGCTGATCCAGAACCTGAAGAAGATTTAACTGATGATGACATCGTAAGAGGCCATCATCTTAAAAAGAAACTTCAAATGATGGAGAAAGCTTTATTGAAAAATGAAGCCCTGACGGCAGTTGATAGAGCCAGGTCTAAATTTAATGATTTTGATGATGTAGTGTCTGTTGAAAATGTTGAGTTTTTAAAACAAAACGATCCGGAACTCGCATACTCCCTACAGTCTTTAGCTCATGATCCATATGCGCAAGCAATGGCTACATATAAAGTTTTAAAAAGATCAGATTATACCCAGCAGAAGCAATCAATGGAAGATAAGCAACGCCTAGAAAAGAATGTCAAAAAACCGGCATCTATTAACTCAGTTGGAAAACAGAGTGCGATTGCAGAAGCTAATCGATTCTCTAATGGTTTAACACCTGAACTTAAAAAAGCTTTACTTAAAGAAATGCAGGAGGCAAGTCGAAGATCGTAACCAAAAGATAAGGATATCTAATGGGTATTACGACATCAAGTGTGCTACCAGCACCAGTTCAACAGTCGTTTAGCTTTAAGCTACTCGCTGTACCTGTTCCTTATATGATCCACAAGATTCCCGCTATGTTGAAAAACATGCCAAGGAATGGTGGAACTACTTTACGTATGAGAAGGTATAATCCTTTAAATACAGCTTTAGTGCCATTAGGGAACACAGGTGTAACACCGCCACCTCAGACTTTAACTGCGGTCGACATAGACGCCAAAATGGATTTTTACGGCACTTATGTCTATTTAAACGAGCAGGTTACTCTGCAAAACCAAGACCCTGTTCTTAATGAAGCAGCCCAAAGATTAGGCGTTTCTTTAAGGCAAACTGAAGACGAACTAACTCGGAATATGCTTGCAAGTACAGCAAGTTTTATAAACTGTACTGGCGGAACCAACGGAGACAACCCTACAGATCCCGCAAGATCTGATGTAGACAATGTCATTCAAACTTTATTGAATAACAACGCTTACACGATCGAGACAGGAATCGAAGGGGAAGATCGTTTCGGAACAGCTCCAATTCGCGATGCGTTTCTTGCTTTGGGTTCAACTGAACTCATTAGAAGCATCGAAGGAATTACCGGATTTGTGCCTAAATGGTCATATCCGAATCAACAAAATACGTTGAGACCCGAGTGGGGTAGCGTTTCTAACTTAAGATTCTTGCTTTCAAGCATTGGTAGCAAGACTTTAAACGCTTCAGCTCTTGGAAATGATGTTTACAATGTATTCTGCGTTGGTTTAGAAGCATATGCATGTATTGAACAAGACGGTTATTCAGCACAATTTATCTATCGACCACCTATCTATGATGGACCCCTCGCATTAAACGCGAGTGTTGGATACAAGTTCGCAGAAGTGCCTAGAATCACTAACGATGCATGGGTAATTAACTTACGCATGACTCGAAGACCATAAGGAGGGAACCATATGGCTGTTTTAGATCACATTATTGAAGGCACTTTCGTCAGTGACGGTAATGCAAAGCTTCTTGATATCCGATGCGATTTGGATTCAATGCAAGTAATTAACTATACCAATTTGGCTCAAACATCTGGTGAAGGCTATATGTTTGATTGGCAAAGAGGTATGTTACCTGATACCGGTGTCCAACATACTAGAGGAGCTGCTGGAGCCGCTTCTGTCAGTGCTTTATCAACTGGGGGTTTTACCCTTTTAGATACAAGCATCGATGTGCCAGGAGCTCCATTGGCCTCAACAGGTATTACCGCTGCTAACCCAGCTGTTGTAAGTTTAGCTTCTACAGCAGGACTAAGTAACGGTGACGTTGTAAGGGTTTATTCAAGTACTGGAATGCTCCAAATTGCAGGGATGGATTTTACCATCAACAATTTGGTTGCAAATACAAGTGTTGATCTCCCTTATTTGAACGCGGCTGGATTTGCTGCGCCAGCATCAGCAGCAATCGTTCGTCGAATTCCAAATGAGCCGATTTATTATCCACGTAGACGTTTTATTACAGGAATTACACAAGCAGCTCAAGCTGTTGTGACTCTTTCTGTGACACATGGATATACCGTTGGTCAAAGAATCACAATGGTCGTTCCTTCTCAGTTTGGAATGACTCAAATGAATGGAATTAGAGCGCGCATTGTAGCCATTAACACATCCACCAACACAATCACAATTGATGTGAATAGTATCGGATTCACTGCATTTGCTTTCCCAGCAAGTGGAGCTGTTCCTTATACATTCGCTCAAACTGTGCCGTTTGGTGATGCTCCATTAACACTATTGAATCCTCAAGGGGATCAATCTGTTTTGGATGGCGCAACAGACAATAGAGCTATTCTTGGAATGAAACTCGCTGGAGGTGCAAATAGCCCAGGCGGTTCAAACGGAGATGTGATCTATTGGAAAGCATTTAAAGCCGAACGTTACGACGTTGTTTAGAAACGAAGGGCCCCTTAAAAAAGGGCCCTTTTTTAATTAAGCCAAATGAAAGGAAACATAATGGCAAGACTACAAAAAAGCGAAGAAGTCACTTCGATTGAAGCTATGAGCACACTTAATTGTTCAATCAGTGTCCAAGATTTAGCTAAAAAAATTGAATCTTTAGATGGAAAAGAAAAACAAGTTTTCTGTGCAACACTCTCGAAAGAAGAAAAAAAGGCTTATTTGTCTTATCTGGAAGATCGAGATAAACAGTTGGTGACAGGTTTATTTAGATGTCATGAGCCTGATGGTGGTTCAGTGACTTTTTCGGTTAAAGCTTGGGATGGTTGTGAAATTCACACAACGATGGAACACGGAAAAGAATATACCGTTCCTTATGCAGTAGCCGTGCAATTACAAAAAGGCTGCTGGTGGCCTATTCATTCTCATCTTTTGGATGCACAAGGAAAACCGGTTGTGACAGTAGGAAAAAAAAACCATCGATTTAGCTTTAATACGAGTGACATTCGTTGAATAGTAATTTTGTTCCTAAAAGGCGATTAATTGAAAATGTGACTAATGCCTTGGCTACAGTCGTGACAACACTAGAGGATCATGGATTTGAAACTGGTTATGTTGTCCGCGTTATCGTACCTCAAAGCTATGGGATGAGTCTTTATGCTCAAGCTAAGATTGTGGTTTTAACTGCTGATAGTTTTATCACAGACATTAACACGATCAATCAATCACCTTTTGTAGAGCCCACTTTTGTACCGGATGGAACCGGGTTTACACAGGCTCAGGTAGTTCCTATTTCAGGGGTAACCGATAACATCGCTTAAATATCAAGGATGATATGACAGCCACATTAAATAACATTAGACTTAAAGTCCGACGGGTTACTAAAAGTCCGGGACAAAACCAAATCACAGATGCTCAGATTGACGATTACGTAAATACTTTTTACGTCTACGACATGCCTGAGCATTTGCGTTTATTTAGTCTTCGGAAAACTTATGAGTTTACTACCGAAGCCTATATAGACACTTATTTTCCTCCTCAAAATAATATTACCTTTCATCCCCCTCTTTACATTGCGGGTTATGAATCCTATTACTCGCAGTCGAGAACTGAATTCTATCGCATGTATCCTATTGCAAGAAGTATTTCTCAAATTGCAACCGGCGCAGGAATTACTGGACCTTACAATGCGGTTTTGCAAAATTATCCTGTAATTCGAGGGCAAGTTTTAATTGAAACCGTTTCAGGGGTGACGACCTACTCTTTAAATGATGATGGAAATGGAAATTTAGTTGGGGATGGAACTGGAACAATTGACTACGTCAACGGAATTGTTAGTTTTACGTTTAATAATGCTATAGCGCCAGGAAGCATTATTAATGCCCAAACAGTGCCTTATGTCGCTTCAAGACCGACAGCGCTTTTATTTTTTGATAATTATTTTACCCTACGTCCCATTCCAGATCAGGCCTATACCGTTTCTTTAGAAGCTTATGTAGCACCAACAGCTTTGATTGCTTCAGGGGATGTGCCCGAGCTCGATGAATGGTGGCAATATCTAGCTATGGGTGCTGCGATGAAAATCTTCGAAGATAAGGGAGATTTTAACAGCATGAACAATTACAGACCAATTTTTGACGAATATCAAAGACTTGTTCTACGTAGAACAATCGTTCAACAAACTAATGACCGTTCGGCAACGATTTATACCCAGCAAGCGATGGGGCCATTTTCCAATTTTTATGGAGTTTTCTAAATGACAATTTATACAGCAAATATTCCTCAACCTGGAGATGACCCAAGTCAGTCGCAAGATCAAATCTTACAAAATTTTCAATCATTAGAGAATGCGTTCGATAAAAACCATGTGACCTTACAGGATTTGACTAATCGTGGTCTTCATTCCTTTTTACAAATGCCTGAACAACTAGCCGACCCAACTACAGCTGCAAATATCGGGGCTTGGTATACCAAAGCTATTGGGGGTGTGACGCGTTTTGTTATGAGACAGGAAGGAAATGGATCAGTCATTCAAATGACCGGGCCTGATCCTGTGATTGCTCAAAATCCTGGGATGACTTTCTTACCTGGAGGTTTGCTTCTTCAATGGGGCGGTACAGTTACTGTAGCAGGATTATTCGGTTTTGCTTTCGCTCAACCATTTTCTAATGTCTATCAATGTCTTTGTATCGCTTCAACCAATGGAACAGTAGCTACAAACCTAGCCTATACCTTCGACAATAACGGAATTATTGGAAGTCTTTCTGCCAACTCCACCTTGACTTATCTAGCTATAGGACTTGCATGATCCCTTTATTAATCGGAAATTATGATTTAGGAGCGACCGAGAATTTAAAGCCTTTCATGATTCCTGAAAAAGCTTTTCAAAATCTGATAAATGCCTATGTTTTTAGGGGTCGAGTTCAAAGAAAAACAGGTTATTACAAATTAGGAAGACTAAGAAGGGTTTTAACAGCTGCAGCAGCGGGATCTTATAGCACAATTAATGGTCAAAATACCTTAAATCTAGTTTCAGCTCTAAGTTTAGAAGCCAGTTCCCAAATCGCATTAGGAAGTGTCTCTACTATAACTATCACTTTTGGTGCGCCCATAAGCCAAACTTTAATGGTCGCAACAGCTACTTCTACTTTAACAGTAGGAGGAGTAGGCCCAATAACTTCTGCTTCAATCAATTATTCGACTGGAATCATTACAATTAATGCCAATGCAGTAGCAGGGCCCGCTTCTGTGACGGTCTCCTTGTCTTATTATCCCACGTTGCCAGTGATGGGATTAAGAACGTATGAAAGAATCAACCGAAATAATGAGCGAACAATCGAATTCGACACGCGTTACGCTTATGAATACAATGGCGCCCAATTTATCGAATTACCCTCGACTTTACCGACAACCTGGAGCGGAACCGATGCAGACTTTTTTTGGTCTACAAATTATTACCAAGATACAGCAAATAATGACATTTTTTGGGTCACAAATAACACTCCGGGTTTTCATGGTTTTGCCCTCACCAACTTTACAAATGCAGTTGCTGGTCCTCCTTCGACAATTGATGTAACTGCTGCAGGTAATACTTTTCAGGTGGGCGATACAGTTTTTTTCGTCGACATTACAGGCGCTTCAGCTAATAACAATTTATCAGGAACTGTCACAGCTGCGGGTGCAACTTTTACAGTCAGCAATCCTGGAACTAATATTTTTACCAATGGGATTTCCACAGGCTGGGTTTTTTCTCCTAACCGGAATGTCAATGGCGATGGATTACGTTATTATAATGGAACTACCTGGGCAAATGCCAATCCCGCTGTTAATCAAATTAATGTCGTCAAAGGCTGCTTAATTTGCATTCCCTATAAAGACCGCCTCGTTCTTTTAAATACAATCGAAGGAAATGCAGCTGGGGCTCAAACCCGATTTCCACAGCGAGCGCGTTGGTCACAAAATGGAACTCCTTTAGATTTCTCCCAGGGATGGAGGGATGACGTCGTAGGACGAGGAGGTTTTTTTGATGCGCCTACCAACGAAGTAATTGTTAGTTGCGGATTTATAAAAGACCAGCTCATTGTTTATTTTGAACGATCAACCTGGGTATTGGCTTATACAGGTAATGAGATCCTTCCTTTTGTTTGGCAGAAAATTGATAACGAATTGGGTTCTGAATCTACCTTCTCAGTCACGACTTTTGATAATGGCTTAATTGCGATGGGTAATGTGGGAATTCACATTGCGAATGGAAATAGTGTTAATCGGATCGATCAAGATATTCCAAGCACTGTTTTCCAAATTCAAAATTTAAATCAGGGTCCTGAAAGGATTTATGCGATTCGAGATTTTTATAAAGAACTTATTTATTTTTCATATCCTTATACCCCTGATTCTACTACTCCTCGCGCTGATTTTAAATATCCAAACCGAATGGTAGTTTATAATTACAGAAATAACACCTTCTCATTTTTTGACGATCACTTCACTTGTTTTGGTTATTATCAAAAATCTACCGGCTATACATGGGCTACTTTACCTTATGATTCTTGGGCTTCTTGGAGTGATGCTTGGAACTCTGGTTCTTCTCAGGCTTTATTCCCAGATATTATGGCTGGTAATCAACAAGGGTATGTTTTTAGCTTTGATCCAAATAAAAACAGTAATGATTTTGCTTTAACGATTACTGGATTTTCAGGAAATACTATTACAAGTGCGCAGCACAATCTGGCAGTGGGACGCTATATTTACATCGATAATTGCCTGGGTTTAACAGGAATTAATGGTCAAATTAGAGAAATTATCGCAACCACAACTAACACGATTACCATTGATGGAATTGCTCCTACAGGAACTTATACTGGTGGAGGAGAAATTAAACCTTTAAGCAATTTTATTATCCAAACTAAACAATTTACTCCTTTTTGGAAAATAGGCCATCGCTTTAATTTAGTTTCAATTGATTATCTTTTGGATCGAACAAGTGTGGGAAGAATTATTGGGAATATCTTTTTAAGTATGGGGACTAATTATTCATTTAGCGATTCAGCCTCTAATCCATCTATTTTAGGGGATAATTCAATTAGCACGGCACCAGAGCCTGGGATTATTGGACAGAACTTACAAGATCAGATTTGGCATAAACAATTTGCTTATTGTGAAGGAGATACTTTCCAAATTCAATTAACTCTGAATGATGATCAAATGAGAGATTTAGTAATAAATGAGAGCGACGTCACACTTCATGGCATGTTATTTATCTTTGATGAAGGAGCGCGATTCCTATGACCACATTCTTACCAGCTAACGCTTTATCAGTTTTTTTACAAACTTTTCGAAATTTTGAAGGGGATGAACTTCAATTAAAGATTCTATTAAATAACGCTTATCGAGATACAGCTTACGCAGTAAATGTTCGTGAAATTAGTCTTTATGATGAAGTTGAAGTGCAAACTGGCCAACAATTTTTTACTGAAGGAAATGCTCAAAAGAAGCGTTTAGGTTTTCGAAGATCTTTTCCTTTTGGAAACATTGCAGCTGGAGGAACATTGGTCATCCCTCATGGTATTACCGGTATTACTAATCTTACTCATATTTCTGGAGGCGTAATTACCGATGCCCCTGATTTTAGACCTTTGCCTTATCCAAGTGTTACTGCAAATGCAAATATTGAAGTCTTGGTCGACAATACGGATATCACAATAAATGTTGGGGCTAGTTCCCCAAATATCATAAGTGGCATTGTAGTGATAGAATACTTAAAGAATTGAGGGATAAAATGAGTTGGTTAAATGATGCATTAAGTGGAGCCGCATCCGGAGGAGGACTTGGATTAGCGTTTGGCCCTCAAGCAGGTGCAATAGGTGCTGGTTTAGGAGGATTAGCGGGTGCTTTAGGATTAGGAAAAGCTAAAAAGCCAAAAATTAACCAACTTCCAATCTATTCCGATGAGCAAACTGGATTAATTAATTCTTTGGTTCAAGGAACCAGTCCTTTAAATCAAGATGCTCTGAATTATATTCAACAAATTTTATCGGGAGATCCTCAAGCTTTACAATCATTTGAGCAGCCGTACCTAGATCAATATAATGAACAGATTGTGCCAGGAATTGCTGAAAGATTTTCGGGTTTAGGTGCGCAACGTTCTTCGGCTTTTAATCAAGCCATGGCTCAAGGAGCAAGGGGATTATCAACAGATTTAGCTTCTTTAAGATCAGGATTGAAAAATCAAGCATTAAATCAGCTGAATCAAATGAATCAAACGGCCTTAACCCGAACCACATCGCCTTATTTGGAAGAGGGAGAAGACAGTATCTTCAACTCTTTGATGCCCGGAGCAGCCGATATCATTACTGAATATGCAAAAAATTATATTCGAAATAAATCTTCAGGACTTGGAAGTCTTAATTCCGGAGGGTTAAATAGAAATCCGATGCAACACAATTTTTGGAGTTAAAAATGGGTTTTCCAGTTTTACCCGGTAATAAAAATCCATTATCTCTATTAGGAGAAAATTTGGGTAAGGGGTTAGCGAATTCTTTTCGGGATGTTCAAGATGAACGTCTGTTTAACAGCGCTCTAACACTTTTAAATGACACAGATGTTGAAAGTAACCCCTTGGATTTTATTAATTCTGTAAACAGTCTTTCCCCAGAAAGACAAAGGCTGGCATTGGGGGCTTTGGATCTTAAAAGAACTAAAGTAGCGGAAGACAAAAAAAGATATGAAGAAGCTAAGTTAGCTCATCAAAAAAAACAAGAAAATGAAAACTTATTGAAAGCAATTGAGGAACAGCGTGGTTTAGAAAAAGGATCATTAGGTGGATTTGCCTCTGATCCTAAATTAGCGGCTTCAATTACAAAACCAGCCAAAGCAACTCAAGCAAGTCAGCCAATCGATCCAGATCAGCTTGAGCGGATTCAATTTGTTCGTAGTGATCCAAAATATCAATCAGCTAGCCCCTCCCGAAAATACCAAATGTTAACTGATGCTGGGGTTTCTAAAGAAAATGCTAAACCCGAAGCTGATATCTATGTTGAAGAAAAGAAAATAGACAGTGAAGCTGATAAAAGAATTACCAAGTCTTTCGAACTAAACAAAGAGTTTATCAACGATAGTTTAAATAAATATGAAGATTCTTTAAGACGAGATGCAATTTTAGGCAGAATGAATCAGCTTGATGAACAAGATAATCTTTCCGATTCTGGCACCATAAACTTTTTAGAACAACTGGGATTAAAACCAGAATGGTTAAAAAATCCCTCTAATGAAGAATATACTAAATTAGCGCTAGATTTGTTAGGTGGGGGAACCCTTCAATCGGATTATGGAAGTCGTGTTTTGCAATCTGAGTTTAAAGTTTCTCAACAAAGAATTCCCACACTTGCTCAAACAAAAGAAGGGCGGAGACAAATCACGGAAAACATTCGTACGATGTTACTGCCGGCTAAATTAAAACAAGAGCGCATGCAACATTATTTAGATCAAGCGGAACAAACTGGAAAGCCCTTACCTAATAATTTGAGAAGTAAAATCTTAAAGGATATTCAGCCTGAACTTGAGAAAGCCTATGATGACTTTAAACAAAGAAATGGGCGGTATAAAGTCAAAAAAGGAACAGCTCCAGATTACAATACAAAGGAAAAGTACTTTTTTATAGCTGATAAAAATATTGAAAAAGCTAAAAAAATGATGCGGGAAGATGGGTATGAATTCTAATCAACCTTTAGTTGATGAAGACTTTGAAAGAATTTCTAGGCAAAATGAACAGCAAGAGAGTTGGTGGGATTGGGCTAAACGTAATACCTCTCAAAATATTTCCCGTGCTTTTGAAACTTATGTGGGATTACCAGGAAATGTTAAATCTGCTTTTCAACAATCTGTTGATTATGCCTCTTCCTTTCTACCAGAAAGTTTAAAATATACAGGAGAGAAAGAAGAAGTTAAGCCAGTTCAAGATCGATCTGTGATGGAACTGATTTTTAATCCTCCAACTTCACAAGAATTAAGGGAAATTGCCAGTAAAAACATTTCTGAAAAATTGACAGGTGATAAAAATTATCTTGAGCCAAGAAATGCTTCCGAAGCAGCCACTGGAGAATTTACTCAAGATTTAACCTCTTTTTTTCTTCCAGGAACCGGTAAAGCCAAGTTTCTAGCCCGACTAGCTCCGCCAGTTATAGGAAATTTATCTAAAGAAGGTTTGAAATATTTAGGAGCTAGTGAAAACACTGCTGATAAAGCTAAATTAGGGATCATGCTAGCTACTGGGGTTGCTGCTGGATCTAACCCCTCTAAGTTTGCTTCAAATCGTATCTCTCAAGCCAAAAGTATGGTTCCTCCAAATACGACTGTATTTTTCCAGCCTTTAAATCAAGCTCTCAATCGTTTATCCAACCGCTTAAATCGGGGGGTAAGTGTACCTTCTAAATCAAGAGCGCGTCAGGGAATTTCCGATCTTCAAGGGCAAGTAGATCCCCAAGGTCGAGTCAAACTCCATAGTCTAATGGATGCAAGAGACCAGATTAACGAATGGATTTCAGAAGCAGGTGGCTGGGATGTCCCCACTAATACCAGAGATGCCACCATTCGAAATTTAAACGAATTGAAAAGTGCTGTGATCGATGCTGTTGATCAAAATCTATCATCGCGTTTTCCTCAAGCAGCGGATCTTTATCGAACAGGTTATGAAGCTGCAGCTGTTACCCATAAAAGCAACGCTATTTCAAACTTTATTCAAAATAATTTTGGCAAAAAATTTGCTAGTGCTGGAGCAAAAATCTTATTTCCTTCTGTGGCAGGAAGCAGCGTTTTTATTCCTAAAACAGCGGCTGCTGTTACAGCAAGCTACCCATTTTATAAAATTGGACAAGCTCTTTATCGAATTAGTAAAAGCCCTACATTAGCTCGCTATTATGAAGATGTTTTGATCAATGCTGCCAAGCAAAATGCTCCAGCAATGATCAAATCATTAGATAAATTTGATAAAGCAATGAAGAAAGAAGAAAAACAACTCAATTCAGAAGCTACTTTAGAAGAATTTTTAGACAGTTTTTAACTGTGCAAACATAATTTTTTATTGTGGTCACCTAATTTTTATCCTTTCTATTCTAAAGAAAAAAGAAAGGATTCTTTTATGCCCCAGAATGTCCCCGTAGGTCTTTCCCCTTTAGCATACGAAGGCGTAGAGGCGCCAAATCCTCCAAATGTTGTCAATTCTCTTCGCGATCCAGGTGTAAGCGATATTAATCAAGCCGATGGAACAATCTGGCTTAATCAAACAAATTCCACTGCATGGATGAAAATAAAAACGTCAGCTGGTTTAGCAACTTGGGTTTCAATTGGCGGCACTTCTTCAGGCTCATTTACTACAGTTACAGCCAGCGGAAACATCACTTCTACAGGTGGAAACTTAGTCCTGTCCGGAGCTGCTAGACAAATTCAAATGGAAGGTGGCGCAGTAACTGATTTTATCGGTACAGCAACCTTAACTTCTGGAACCGTTACCATTGCTAATACAAATATTGCCGCTTCTGATCGAATTATTCCTTTTAGAATAGCAGCCAACGCTTCCACAACTTTAGGGGAGCTGAGTTACACAATTTCAGCAGGTGCAAGTTTTACCATTACCTCATTGATTTTAGGAACTCCAGCAAGCACACAAACAGCTGACGTTTCGACAGTAGGTTATTTTATTGTTAGACAGCTTTAAGGAGATCCTATGCCCTCTGGTATTCCAGTTATCCCAGATCTTAATTATGGGAGCACAACGTTAGACCTTCTAGCGGTCTTAAGAAAGCAAATTTCTTACGATGGAGATGACCGACAAGAATATATCGGTTTTACCATGTATCCAGGAGACGTCAGCGATCAACCTGTCTGGATGATCTATAAACTGCTTTATGATGGGTCTTCAGAAAACATTACGGATCAATTAATCCCTCTTCAAGGTATCGGCTTTAAATATAATTGGGACGACAGAGCAACTTTATTTTAGGAATTTATGGTTTATAAATTAAATCCAACAACGGGTCGTCTTGATTTAGTTGATGCAGGGGGCGGTGGCGGTGGAATTACCAGCTTGACTCCTGACACTGGCGGCCCAATTTCAAGTTCAAACATTGATGTTTTTGGTAGAGAAGCCGGTACAGTTTCGGTAATGACAACTGAAAATGATGCTGGTGATTTTTTTATTGAAAACAGAACTTGGGATACACAGTATGTCGTTGATAATTCAACTACAGAAGGATTAAGGGGTACTTTTTCTACAATCCAAGATGCAATTGATCAAGCCGTAGCTGATGGAATGGCCTTTGATAATCCAAAAATTATCAAGATTCGTGTATCAGAAGATCCGTATATAGAAGATTTAGAGATTAGACCCGGCTTAAATTTAATTAGTTTTGGTAATAGTCCGCAATCAACTAACGATACTATCCCAATCCTAACGATTCAGGGGACACATACAATTTTTGATTTTTGCGTGTCTTCCTTTATTGGGATTCACTTTTTAAATCCCTCTGCCTCTACTGACACTTTTACAAATGATGTAGGAACCTCAGCAAATCCTAATTTATATGCAGAAAATTGCATATTTGAATTATCTGGAACAGGAAAACATTTACAAGTTGAAAGTAGCTATTGCAAGATTTTTAATTGTTGTTTTAATCAGCCAACATTTCAGCAAGGACTTTCCGTTAGCCCTGCGGGGGGTACCTTAACTTTAAGTAATTGTAGTCTTAATAGCTGTGGAATTCAAGCAGAGGGTGCTTTAAATCTTTTTAACTGTACGAATATTGGACCTGTTATTAACGGACAAATTATTGCATTTAACAATTCATTTATTTCAGATGGAGATAACATTTCAGGAACTCCTAATGCTATTCCATTTTTGTTTAATAATAATTTTGAAAGTTCCTCTAATACTGCTACAGCTGTAAGTATGGCAGGAGGTTTTAGTGGAAATGGAAATTATATAAATTTAATGGGAAATGGGCCTCGATATTTATCGACAGATCCAATTTCAATTAATTCGCAATCAGGAAACATTTTAGGCACAGTCAGAACTGCTAATGATCTATTATTACAAGCTTCCAATGATTATTGTGGCGTAACCGATACCAGCGCAGCAAGAACAATTACACTGCCTCAATTTGCATCAGATGGCCATAGATTTATCATTAAAGATGAAAGTGGGGTAAGTTCAGTCAATAATATCACGGTTGTGGTTGCAGGTGGGGCAAATATTGACGGATCAGCAAGCTATGTCATCAATCAAAACTATGGATCTGTCACTGTTATTTTTAATGCCACTGATGGAAACTATTACACAATAGGCACATAATGACAGTTGGAGTCCCAGGAAGATTTGATCAACCTGATAGATATACAGGCGCACAAGTTTCTTTAACGCCTATTGTGCGCGAGCCAAGAGCGCCTTTAACAACAGATCGAAACTACCCTCTAAATCAATTTTGGGAAAACGTCAACAAGTCTGCAACGCTTCCTGATGCTTATGGCGATCTTTGGTATCTAGCTTATTTTCAAAGTAACGGGAATTTTCCTGCAGATGCGATCTGGATAAAATGTGCGAGCGCTGTAAATCCTCCAGCCGGTGGAGTTATTTCTCTTTCAGACACGGCAGACACCAAAACTTTCCCGGATGGAACTGGAAACATTCAATTAAATTCATTAAGTCCTGGTCTAACAATTGTTTCCGACCCTTCTAACAATAAAATTGATTTTACTCTAGGAGGAGGCGGTCCATTTATAGATCAAATTTTAGTGGATGCTGCAACAGCCCCTGGAGTGAACCCTGTTACACCTGATGTTAACGGACAAATTACTGTTACAGGAATCCAAGTAGCTAGCGGCTCCGCTGGCACACAAGGAGTGCAATCTCATACAACTGCGGTAAATCAGTACCAGCTTCGCGTTCAACAATCGACAATTGCCGCAGCGTTGAACACCCAGCTTAATGGCCTTTCTCATTTTAATCAGTCTCATTTCTTTAATAACTCCGGATTTGTATCTCAAATTGGATTTATGCCACAAACAGTGGTCAATATGGGGTTAGACTATACCAACCCAACTTTTACGATTCAGGCAGCAAATGGGAGTGCTTTAAGCGCCACTAATAATGCATTAGTCATTTTGCAATCGAATTTAGACCCTGGTGAAACGATTATCTATAGAATCACTGCAAATCTAGCTTTTAATCCAGCTACAGCGATGACGGGAAATACTTTTGGCACAACTGCTGGGGTGGCATGGGCTAATGAAATGCCAATGTTTTTATATGCTGTTGCTTCTACGGATGACACGCTCTGCACATTTATGCTTTCAAGAGTTCCTCATCGTAACTTTTCTCCAGTTGCTGGAAATATCGCTAAGGTTGGATCGGCGGTAGCTACTACAGAAGGAAGCTTTTTTGCGATTGATTCAACGATAACAGTAGCTAACTATGCCACTTCTTGTTGCCATTGTATCGGATCTGTGACCATGACAAAAAGCGCAGGGGATGCGTGGACTATGGGAGCCTTGGCTATTAACAGGGGAATTGGTCAATATCTTGATACGGAGTTTTTCGAGATGCCTTTAGATCAAAATGGGGCTGTAAGATCTGGGATGTCTTCAAGTGTTGGAGGAAATACAATTCCAACGTGGAATGATGCCGGCATTTCTTATAAGATACAGCGCGATGGAAACTGCATGGTAGCTTGGAATTGCAATTTACATGCAATCTCAGGTGTTGGAGCAGGAACTATAAGAGTTCATAAACCTTTTCCAGCTGCTTTTACAGGTGCTGTTGGGCGTGGTGACCCAGGTATCTGGTCATTTTTTGATGCCAGCGATTTGGATTATGATACGGGCATCATTCGTTATGAAGATACTAACATTCGTTATGTGGAATTATTACCAGGTGGAGCAAATGTCGCTCTTTTAACTCCGGCCTATTTCGATGATAAAGATCTAGGATCAATTCAATTTTATTATGGCATTTCTAAAATGTGATTAGAATTTTTACCTTGTTCGGTAATCATTAAAACTTCACTCCATAATTTAGTACATACAAAATGAATTCCACAATTTACGTAATAAATGTCATTTTTAGGGGAGTTTTTAGGAAAAGATTCCATAATTTCCCAGGCCATATCTTTTTCTCGCTCTAACATCTGCAAAAAACATTCGCTATTAATATAATGTCTAACATCTTCTGGCTGGGCACTAAAACAAGAGGCCACCAACGATGTCATTAAAAGAAAAAGATATTTTTTCATATTACCTATAAGTTTCCAACATTTCAGTAAAAAATGGGATATATTCCACCTTTTCTTTTGCCTGCTTATAGACTTGAATGGCTTTAAGGTGCTCAATTTCCATTTTAAGGCTCATGTATAATTTAATCAGTTCATTATGTCGAGCAAAAAGACCTTTTCTTGCATTTTCAGATCTTTCTTTTACTTCATCCAATTCACGTTTTAAGATCATGATTTCTGTATTTTCATCAAAAATATCTAGTTGCATATGTGCTCCAATTTTTAGCACTCAATCTGATTGAGTGCTAATTTAGATTAGGATTTGATTATTCTCCAAGATGCAATCGGCGCTTTTCGATAAGACTCCAGATTGACATTTCTTAATTCTGGAATAGCGTTATAATCGATCATTCCTTTCCTAATGACTTGGGTTAACTTGATTCCACCGCCTGCGCAATTCTTACCATTGGTTAATCCAATAAGTTGATCTTTAAGGTCATTTTTTTCTTTTTCTAATGCCTCAATTTCAGCTTCTAAACAAAGGTATCGATTAGTTGTAGCTAGCCATTGTTCTTCTTTTTTTTCTACATAGTCTCTATTAGTCATTTCTGGAGCTAACAGGTCTTGTATTAATTTATAAAAAGAACATTCCATTTCGATTAATTGAGTAATGTATTTTTCATCTCTTTTTACCTCAATAATCTTACCTTCAGACCCATTAAAACTAAAATAAAATATCATTTCTAAATTTAAAACATAGAGCTGATGTTGTAATTGAGGGTAATATTTTTCGGGTATTTGATTATTTAAAGCTTTTTCATGATCTTCAGGACCGGCACATTTAATTTCTACTGCGTGCTTTCCTTCTAAATCAATCCCGTCCAATGAAGCCATAATAAATGGTTTTTCAGAACTAAATCGAACTTCTGGAAACATAAGAAGGCCGGTTAGTTTTTCAAACTGTCTTCGAGCTACTGGTTCTAATTCTAATCCTCTTCTTGTAAAAAAATTAGATTGATCATGATCAGCTAAACCTAGTTTTTCTTGCCATAATTGATAGGGCGTCTTCCACGGCGAGACATGCATAATAACAGGGGCATCTGAAGCCCCTATATAATTTTTCCTGAGTCTTAGCCACTCAGCAGAACCTTGAATAATTGGTTTCATTCTATTCCTCCCATCCATATTCATTAAGTTTGCATTTTGGACAAATCGCATATTGCTTAGCAATCAAAGCTGTTGGTGCGTTTGGCAGAACTTCTGGTTTTACGGAAGATAGTTTTTTATAAATGGGATCATATAAATCTCTTAACAAAGTTAAGGCCTCATCAAGCGTATTTGCTAAGACGATAGCCGTCGCTTCATAATCGTAAATTTCATTACTATCTCTCCAAACAAACAATTTCAGGTTATTCATTTTCACCCTCAATTTTTAAAGTTTGTTGAAACAAATCGCGCTCTTCTAAAGCCTTTGATTTTATTTTTTCATATGTTTCCATAGGAAGGTCAGCAAGTGTGCCAAAGTTTTGACGTTCGATAAAATTTTCTACACTTTTTTTATAAGATGCCGAACATTGGTTTAATATTTTTTCTAGTTCTTTTGCTTGTTCTTCGGAGGGGTATTTATTATTAGTCGATGTTGTTTGAAAAAATCCTGGCGTGTAACTGGCATGATCAGCAAACGGATCTAAATTATCGAAGAGCGCTTCCAAATTACATGGTTTTTCTTCAAAAGCTTTAATAATTGAAGTGTTAAGAGGTTTGTGAGGGAGTGGATTAACTAAATACTCCGTTTCCATTCCATCACCTTTTTTTATGATTTTTAAATCATAATTAAAAGGTTCACCCCAATCCGAATCCTTACACAGCGATTCAATACAATTGCGGATAGTCGCTTGTGTGATATTTAAAATCTGGATCGCTTCTTCTTGATAATTCCAAACTATGAAACTCCAAAAATGCCTGATAGGTTTTTTGGAATCAAAAATTTTATTGGGTTTTTTATCAAAAGTATAGCGGATTGGTTTGTTATCCAACCACTCTTCCCAACCAATAACAGCGTTACTGAGAATCCTTAATTTATTTTCGCCTTCTTGTAGCTTCATATAATTGTTATTAGCGCTAGGTGATTTATAATCAGTTGGTAAGAACTTACTGGTCATTTTTTCTTCCTTGTTTAGGTTTTGTGTCAATGTTCATAAATATAAACACTTGATGAATTTTATTGCAATCTTTTTGTTTATAAATATGAACGATGATAAGATATCTAATATAAGGAGGGTGTAAATGACAGAAGATTTAAAATATTGGTTATTCCGCAACAATTTGTCGATGCGAGCTTTTAGCAAAATGATTGATTATTCGATCCCTCATTTATCATGGTGTTTAAGCGGTAAATATAAAATGGGAAGAAAATTAGCTAAAGCTATTGAGACGGCAACTAATGGCGAAATTAAGGCTACCGATTTATTGAAAGAGAATGCGATTAAGTATGAAAAATTTAAGCAAGGATTAGGGGACAGCCCAGAAGAATGAATTGATTCTTAAGCAATAAAAATGATAAAACAGAGATCGAATTAGGGTAAAAAAAAGCGACACCACCCGACCAAAGATAACATCGCTTTTTAAGACGTTGACACAAAACTAAGAAAAGCCCTTGAAAGGCCCTTCGTTGAAAAGCCCTTGAAAGGCCCTTCGTTGAACAGGTTTTTTACACACCCTTCGTTGAAGAGGTTTTTTTATACACCCGCGTTTTGTTTACTCAGTTTAGTAACTATCACCTATTTTAAACAAGTGATTTTTGAATAACGCTAACGAATATTGAAGCTAAATATGTTAAGAAAGAGAAAAAACCATATGAAGAAGAGCAAAAAAACGAAATTACACGGGGACAAAAAAAAAGTTGTTGCCCGGACAGACAACAACAAGAAAACAAATGAGGCGAAAAAGCCCCTAACTATCATTAGGGCACCTCATAACAAGGATAACCCATATGCGGTAATTAGTAAACAGTTAATACACGATAAACGCTTATCCCTTGTGGCTGTGGGACTAATGACTAAGTTTCTTTCAATGCCGAGTGACTGGGATTTTAACATGGCTTATTTCATTAAGATCTCCAAGGAAGGCAAAGACGCCATCAAAACAGCGGTTGATGAGCTGGTTGAATTTGGATATTTAGAAAAAAAAAGAACACGTAAAAAAGATGGTACTTTTGAAGGATGGAGTTATCTTATCCTAGAGAAATCACCGAAAGCGGGTTTTCCGACTTCGGTAAATCCGCCATTACTAAGTACTGAATCTTCTTCTAAGAAGAAGAAACAAAAAGGGGCTGCGCCTCCTAAACAGTCAGAAGCTGTCGCTTCTTCCTTGTCTTTCTCTCTTATTGAATTTTTTATAGATTCTCTTAAGAAGAGCGTTCCGGCTGTAAGAAATTTCAAGATCACTCATGCGGATCTATCTCACATGGATCAGATCTTAAAGAATTACTCTGAAGAAGAGATCAAAACCGCTATTACTTTTTCCCACACCAATCAATTTTGGAAGCAACATGTACACAGCATATCCTATCTAAAGCAGAAGATTGCCAAATTATTAACCTCTTGTACACAGTCAGTTAAAGACTTTTCGGATAAAGGAAAGATCACACCTGAAAAAGCCTATGAGCTTAGAATGAAATTCGAATCGTATGTGAAACAAAACCATAAATATTTTGTTGAAAAACAAGTGTCTATCACTGCAGGAGTTTTATATGCGAGGATTGAAAATGACTTAATCTATTACACGGACCCAAAGTTTACTGAATTGGTGAAGCACAGTATAAATAAAAGAATGTTTTGATGTTTTTTGACAAAAACTATTTTTGATGAATTAAACAAATAAAAAGTTTATTTTGATGGCATCGTCACTATACTTTTTTTATTAAACTGAATGCAGGATTTGAAGAGTTGAGCGGATTAACTACTTTTATTGAAAATGCAGAGAAAACGTTACCTGAAATATGTCGGACAGAACATTTAATTAAGCTCGGGATATTTAGATCTCATCAAGCAGCGCGAGCTGCAAGAAAAAGAAAAAAAGGCCCTTCGTTTTTAAAATCTGAAAGATCAATCGTTTATCCTAAAGGTTGTGTTATCGAATACTTGAAGAGCATTTCCTGCTCTACCTAAAAGGAATCAATGCACCCCTTTGAAATAGATGTTGAAGACAATCACCTGATTATTAAATGGAAGATTAAAATTCGAAAGAAAAAAGGTTTTTGGATCTGTTCCTTGTTAGATCTTCCTATTTCAGCTGCTGCAGAATATAAAGGCCAGGTCATAGCGGATTTAATCGATAATGCCACAGAGTTTTTCGTCAAGATGCGTAAGCACGAATTAGAACGTTTAGGGTTTGATTCATGATCATTACTCTTGAAGGCGATCCTATCGTAAAAAAGCGGCCAAAAATCACGCGTTATGGCACTTTTGATCCTCAAGCCAAACTGAAAGAATTTACGCGCAAACAAATTAGCAGAAAGTTTAATGAAGTAAAGAACCATCCTTGTCATGAGATTTCACAAGAGGCCATTAATTTGGCCTCTGCTTCATTTTTTGATGTTGAGATAATTGCTTGTCTAAAACCGCCCTGTGGCGCTAACTGGCCTAAAAGAAATGCCATGCTTTGGAATCTGATCGATAATCCCTCTAATAAGGATCTCGATAATATCGCCAAATTCTATTTAGATTGTGCCAATGGCATTTTATATCCCGATGATCGCTTTATCATGTCCCTAAAAATAAAAAAAATCACAAGTGACCAACCTAAAGTAATTTTTATGTGTAAAGCTAGAAAAAGTTTAACGGAAGAAGTTCAGGGGATTCTCGGTATTTTTTCCCGCAATGAAATGAAAATGCTCTTACAAGATTTAGAAGAGCTTTACTTACTTTTTGATGTAAGTCCTGAAGATGATTGGCTAGAAGATGAAGTCGGATCAGAAGATGTAAGAGGTGTGCGCCTATCTCGAGCCGCGCTGCTCTTATCTAAATTGTCCATTCATGCGGATAAATTAAAGAAAATTAAACGAAATTTTGGCGGTTTTAACCAAAGATGTTTAGCGGCTTTGAATCCTGAATGATAGAGTATTGTTTACCAACAGCATTTATTTTTGGAATATTTGCGGGTGTTTTAATTAGTTTTATAATTGCACTCAATCTTGATCAATAATTATGAGGAACTAAATGATTTTACAATTAAACCCTCCTCTTCCAATGATATGCGAAAAAGGAAAAGGCCTAGCCCATTTCTTGATCGATTATGGGCCTGAACATAATATTTCCTGGGTTCTATTTCTAGAAAATGGAGAATGCTGGACACTTCAAAATCCAGCTGTTAGATCTTGTAGTAACGAAACCTTTAATAGGAAACCCCATGAAAAAGATTCTGTTCCTCTTCGTAACAGCAGGTCTAATCCTTAGTTGCTCATCTATCAATAAACAATTAGGACTTAAAGATGATAATTTTTATGAACAAATCATTGAATTTATCTTTAATGAAGAATTTGGCACGGATATAGATTTAACCCCCGATGCTGAAACAACCCCATAATTTGTTATGCAAAAAGAACATGCGATGATTGTTAAAGAGCCGCTTTCTATTGATCAATTAGAATATCTGGTAAAAAAAGCAAATCGGTTAGGTCTTGATAGTAAACAGGTGGTTGGGGTTTGGGAAGAAGAAGATCACGAAGGAAAACACATTTTTTTAGGATTGATACATGGAAATTAACGACCGGCTCGTAGACTATGAAAGTCTATTATTTCAAATGAATAAACTTACTAAACCGATTCTTAAATTGTTAAAAAGAGATGATAAAATTCGAATCGGAGCTGAATTACACGACATGTGTTATAAATTAGCCTATATTAATCAGTATAAAGAGATACCTCCTTTCCTTAAACATATCCCAGATAAAAAAGAGTTTTTAAATCATGAATCACCCATCTGTTATCCGGCAAGCTGAGATCTTACTCGAGCATATAGCCGAGTATGTTGATACAATGGAAGAGATTGTCATCAAAGAAAAAGAATTGGCTATGCAGAAGTTTGATGCATGGGAAGTTTTAAAAGATCGGCTAGGATTTCGAGAAAAACCCTACTAACTGTCTAATTAAAACAAGGATGTTTTAAATGGGTAAACATAAACCTACTGGAAATGCAGTGGGAAGACCAAAAATTGAAGCTAATTGGCGGCGCTTAGAAAAAGAAATCATTTGGGATGATGTCATTTACTGGATTGGCCTTCAATGTACAGCAGAAGAAATTGCCGGTTGTTTTCGTGTCAGTGTGGATACTTTAGATAAGCGTATTCTCGAGCACTTTGGGTGCAATTTTACGGAACTTCGCAAGAAATTAGGATTTGGTGCTGAAAAAAAGAAAGAATTACGCGAGATCCAATTCGAATTGGCAAAGAAAAGTGCCATTATGGCTATCTTTCTTGGTAAAAACTGGCTAGGACAGAAAGATTCAAATGGAGCGGAAACTCAAACAGCATTAAATGCCTTTGAACAATTCAACCAAATGATCGAAAATAAAAAAGCTGAGACAACCAATGAGTAAACAAATTCATAAATTTAATACGATCCTTTACATTTTATTGGCTATTTATAGTTTGTATTTATTTTATTTGTTCAATATATGAATCAATATATTTATCATTTAATTGAATCATACATTAATCCTGCTTTCTTACCCCCTCTCACAACATAGTCTAGGAGTTTAAAAACTATACATTGTTTTAGTACTATTCTAGAAGGGTTTTTGCTTGACATAATATATTTTATCAGACGCAACTAATAATAAAATTAGTGGTGCTATTTATTTGTTGCGTATATATGAGCATCCTGCTATCTTTTCTAATTTTCAACAAGGAAGTTAGAGATGAAAGTGGAAATCCTTCATAAGCGCATATATGGCCAAGATCGCTTTTACCCCAAAAATAAAAACGCCGAAGCTGTTTGTAAAATTTTAGGTAGGAAATCATTAACCCATCACCAACTGACCATCGGCAAAAAAGCAGGATGGGAAATTGTGATTACAACAGAACAGTTTAAATTGGATGACAACCTCTAAACATCTTAATCGAACATTGACCTTCTCAAAAAGAAAACTCATTGAACAACTTTTGGAATCTGGTATCAGCTATCCCAAAATCGCGAGTTTTATCGAGTGTGATAAAAATACAGTTTATAAAGAGCGAAAGCGATGTAAGGGAAAATACACAGCTGAAGAAGCTCAATTAGATGCTGATGATAAAAGAAAAATTAAGACATCTAATGCGATTTTTTATAGAAATCGTATCCAACAAAAATTACATGAGTTGGAGGAAAGAATTCAACAACTTGAAAATGAACTTAAAAAGATAAAACAAATTTAATGGAACGTGAAATTAAAATAATCAAAGAAGAACACAAATTTACTAGCGACTTAAAGCTCAAACTTATGGCGAAAAATGGAAAAAACACAAATAGGTGATTTATGAAAGATGAACTTTCTGATTTTTTGGTTAAAACCTATCCAAATTTATACAAAAAAAATATGTATTTTGAATGCCAGGATGGTTGGTTTAATTTAATTGAAGATTTAAGCGAACAGCTAGAGTCTATTATTAGTAAAATGGAAGAAAAAGATCGTCCTTATGCTGTTCAAGTTAAAGAAAAATTTGGTGGATTAAGATTTTATATGAATGATCTTACCTCTGAAATTGATGAGTTAATTACCAAATGGGAAGTGCTCAGTTATTTTGTATGTGAGCAGTGTGGTGATAAGGGTGAAAGGTTATCAATTAACCATTGGATAACGACTTTATGTCAAAAATGCGCTCAGAAAAAATGAACATAATTAAACAAGGATTGAGTAATTGAAATTTAAACCGTGTTGCCATAACCGATGCCTGCTTGGTAATTGTGCTATAGCAAAGGCAGGTGGTTGTTATTGCGTTTGCCGTCTTCATGATGCTCTTGAGTCAGCAAAATCTCATCAAGCAGGTAATATATTTGGATCTATTTACGTTCCTCCTGAATTTGTAAAGCAATATTGGGATAATCTATCTGAAGTAGAAAAACAGGAAGAAATTGACTACAGAGAAAATAAATTACCTAAACTCATTGAAAATATCCAAAATGAAATTAAACGGTATGAAATTGAATGATCATATTTGATTTAGACGGCACACTCGCAGATTGCGAACATCGAAGGCATTTTGTTGAAATTCCTTGGGATTGCTGCAATAAATGTTATCAACTTTTAAAAAGTAATCCAATAAATGAACCTAATTGTGAATGTGGGAGAAATCCATTTACTTGGGAACAAGACTGGAAATCTTTCTTTGAGGCTTGCTATCAAGATATACCTATTGAGCCTGTAATCGAATGTTTGCTTAGCGCCGAAGCGTCTGTTCAAATCTGGAGCGGCCGGTGCGAATCCGTTAGAGAGAAAACATTGGCGTGGATAGATGAACATATTGGAATAAATCCAACCTATTTCGTTTTGAAAATGCGCCCCATTGGTGATTCAACGCCTGATGATGTACTGAAAG
>JACCDR012269030.1_pt1 | contig 31186 bp, 25 predicted proteins | sample 7446431 | NCBI WGS metagenome assembly JACCDR01 (sample SAMN15323443, study PRJNA562643) | freshwater metagenome | isolation source: river surface water | place: USA:Blue River Watershed | collected 2017-08-17
ACAGGCTCCTTACCAACTCTTGTAATAACGCTATTTCATTAGGGATCTCCATCTGTTTGTGGCGGGGGATAAGATGCTTCTTATACGTTTTTAGATCTGTTGGGGTTGTATGCCTAAGCTTTTACGACTCATCATTGCTTCGCGGGTGGTGGTGTCATTGTCAAATTCAGCATCTCGATTTCTCCATTCCTTTTCACCGTCTGAGGTTAGGAAGTCGGTCCAGCGGGAAAGCATATTTCCCCACAGGTGTTTGACGATGGTTGCAATGCTATTGCTATCGGGGTTGTATTGCCAGAACAGTTTTTCGTCGGGAAGTTGGGCAAACGTTTTTTCTCCGAGCAGTTTATAATACTCAAACTGTTTTTTGACACTGGATAGATAGTCGTTGGTCATGGTATACTGAGTTGTCCTTTTGTCAAATATAGTTATGTTGGTGTGTGGGTTTGTAGTGCCTGGATTTGTTCGATCGTTAAATCTGTATCTTCAGTTATTTCTTTGTCTGATAAGTTGCGTTTGATGAGTTTTTTAGCAATTTCAATGGTTCGGTTTTCAATAATAAGCATTTTTTCTGCTACTTCGTCAGTTTCACGCATACGTGCATATTCGTACTCCTCCAATTCCTCTTTCGTCCAAGTATGACGGTCTGCCTCTTGATAGGCACTTTTCAAACCTTCATCAGTCACACTTGCAGGAATTACATTTAGGTTTTCTGCATTTTTGATAAAGAAAACCCACTTTTCTACCAAAGTTTGTAACTCTTGTTCGGTTTTTTTGAACTTGGGCAATTCTATGAAAGAGAACTCCAAATCTTTTAACTTGTGTTCCTGTGTTTCTGCATCTAAAATTAAGTGCCTTGACAAATAATTGGAGCTTTGCATATATTCAAAATTCAATATACCAATAAAAATGACAGGTTTAAGTTTATAGTAATCTTCACTTGCGTCTAATTGTGAAGTGTAACCTCTTGCACTGTAAAAAGTAATCCGTTTGTCAAGCCCTTTTTTGTCCGTAACTTGCATTTCTACAATGTAGGAATTCCCTGCTTTATCTTTTGCTCGTACATCCAAAATAGTAGATTTTGAACCTACTATCCGTGGTAACTGATATGGGTTAAGAATTTCAACCCACGTAATTTGCTTGGTTCCCTCTAGTTTGAGAACAGCATTAAGGAAAGAAATTAAAATTTCAGTTTTGGTTTCGTTTCCAAATATTTTGCGGAAAGCAATGTCATTTTTTATGTCTGCGAATTGCATATATTTCCCAGTTAAATTTTACCACAAAAAAAAACATAAAAAACAAGTTAGTTTATAGCTGGAATTCCTTTTGTTTCTACGGCTTTAATTATCTTTGCCAGGGTTTGTTCATAAAAAAAATAAATGCGTCATTGCGAGCTTGCGAAGCAAGACCAAAAGCTCTGTTTCGGGTGATTTTTTCTCCGAACCAAGCCTTTGGAGAAACACTTTTTGCCGAGCCTGTGCTTTGCAGATTGCTTGGCAAGTTCGCAATGACGGTCAATAAATACCTCATTTTTTTTATGAACAAGCCCTGTCTTCCGACTCTCGGCGTTGACAGCTTCGGCATTACGGGCAATCAATATTTCTAAAGATGCTTTTTCATCGGGTGTGAGTTTGCGACTGTCCAGCTCGTCAATGGCCACTTTCAGCCATTCTTCGTCCCAGAATGGGGGAAATTGGGTGGGCTTGGTCACCGTATGGATGGTTTTTATGGTATAGATCAGTTTTTGTAAATCAGTCTGGCAATCTCTTTCAGGCAAGGTAAACTTGTCTAATTCTACGGTAATAAACGTCAGTTGCTCGTCAAAAAGTTCGCCTTGTTCGGTTCGCAGATTGACTGGACAGTTGTTCCCCAAGCATGGACAATGAGCAAAAGAATGAGTTTTTTTATTTACTCATTGGCTCATTTACTGATTTTAAATCCGTCTTTTAGCCTTGCACCAGAAGGTTACAGCCCCGGATGTCGGAATTGTCAAAGCGGCCTAGTACCTGGAATGTTCCATCAGCATAGACTGAGCCTATGTCTTTGGTTTCAATGAAGGCACATGAGTCTACATTGGCCAGATCAATTACATTGAGGCCGCCGCTGCGTAAGGTGTTGTTGATACAAAATGGATCATAGGGATCTCGGGTGTAGACACGCAGGGTAGGGGAAGGTTGAAAAAGACCATTTCCAGTTGAATAAGCCTGCGACAGCAGTTCCGTCATGCCATATTCTGAATGTACTGCTGGTAGGTGGAAGGCAGTTTGTAGCTGCTCGTGTACTTCTTCGCGCAGCAACTCCTGTCTCCGCCCTTTCATACCTCCCGTTTCCATGACGATCACCTCCGACCAGTCACGGTTTCCGTGCTGCTCGGCCAAATCCAGCAGGGCAAAGGTTACACCAATCAGCAGAATCTTCCGTTTGCCACCTTGTAGTTGTTCGACCATTGAAAGCAACTGGGCATGGTTGTGCAGAAAAAATCCTGCTTGTGCCGACCCACTTTTACGAATAAAATCCTCGACCATATACACCAACGATGATCCTGTTCGTTCTACATACGAAGGCAGCAGAGCCAGTATGTGGTAATTGGTCAGTGGGCCATAGTGGTGTTCGAAAATAGCCGATGCAACGTTTTGGTAAAATGCAGTGTCATAGACATAATGGCGGCTGCGGATTTGTCCGGTGGTGCCACTACTTTCAAAGACTGCTTGTACAGGTTGCGTGGTTGAAGTGATTAAATGATTTTTGAAGAACTCAATAGGAAGGAACGGAATATCTTCTATTTTTGTAATCTGTGCAGGAGTCCGACCGAGCTGTTGTATGTATTTTTTGTAAACCAGATTGTGGGATGCCTGAAACTGAAACAAGGCTAATGCCTTCTCTTCAAAGGAGTAAGTATTCTGTTGTACAGAATCTTTGAACGAGCAAATAAAGGTGTCAGGTACAATCACAGAATATGAATTTTTAACAAAACTAAAACTATGTACAAAGGTACGCTGTTTGCCGCAATTATCCTTGTGTTGCTAGGAGTTGCCGCTTGTGGAGAAATTATTCCTTCCTTTTCCAATACACCTGAGATCTCCTTTAAAGGTTTTACTCGTAAAGCTTTGCCCGATGGGTCTGACTCACTTATTATTTCTATTGGATTCAAGGATGGAGATGGAAATCTGGGGTCAAATACGCAAGGACCTGTTAACTTTTTCCTTACACCCTACAAACGATATCAAGGGCAGGTGATTCCAGTTGAGTTTAGTGAGGCTGCACAATCATATAACGGAATCCTTCCTACCTTAAAAGAAGATCTCAAAGCCGGGCCTATTGAAGGTGTCATAGACTACCGCATCCGGCTATTTGAACCCAACCCTCCCACTAAACCCGAAGAGGAAAAACTCAATATTCGTCCCGGAGACATCATCAGTTTTAAGGTTCGGGTGGTAGACAGGGCTGGAAACAGTAGCGAAACCATTACTACCGAAGAAATTAAGGTATTGCAATAAACTGATGGGTAGATTGACAAATGGTTGAGCTACGCCTGTAAGACTTCTAAAAGTGAAGACTTCGCTCTGAGCGAAGCCTTCACTAAAAAAAGATTTTATTTATACAAATCTGGAAACTTTTTCGGGTCTGACTCCTGCATAATGGCATAAGCCAGGTCAAATACATCTTCCACATTGGGTTTGGAGAAATAGTCGCCATCAGAAGTATAGGCTGGGCGGTGCGGATGGGCTGCCAAGGTACGTGGACTAGCATCCAGCCAGCGGTAGGCACTTTGTCCTACCAGCACCTGATCCATCATATACGCCGAAGCTCCACCGGGTACGTCTTCATCTGTAAAAATCACCCGATTGGTTTTCTGAATGGATTTCAGAATAATCTGATGACGGTCAAAGGGTAGCAGTGTTTGTACGTCAATTACCTCGGCATCAATACCTACACTGTCATACAGCTGGCGGGCGGCATCGAGTACAATGCGGCACATGGCACCATAGGTGACAATTGTAATATCCGTTCCTTTGCGCAGCACTTCGGGTACGCCTACGGGTACACAGATGTCTCCAATATTTTCAGGCATGCGTTCTTTGAGTCGGTATCCATTGAGCGGCTCTACAATCAGGGCAGGTTCGTCTGATTTCAGCACAGTGTTATAAAATCCAGATGCTTGGGTAAAGTTACGGGGTACAATGACATTCATGCCTCGCAGTGAACTGATGATCAGGGCCATGGGTGAGCCAGAGTGAAACACCCCTTCTAGGCGGTGTCCCCGTGTCCGGACGATGACCGGAGCTGTTTGTCCGCCGCGGGTGCGGTAATGCAGCGAAGCTAGGTCATCCGAAAGCGTTTGAATGGCAAACGGAATATAGTCTACATACTGAATTTCGGTAATAGGACGTAGTCCTCGCAGAGCTGCACCAATCCCTTGGCCGACAATGGTTGTTTCGCGGATACCCGTGTCTGTGACCCGAAGTTCGCCATGTTTTTGTTGGAGTCCTGAAAATCCTTGGTTCACATCTCCGATCTGTCCTACATCTTCGCCAATGGCAAACACACGCGGATCTCTGTCCAGCATGGCATCAAAACAGGCCCGTATCACCTGCCAGCCATCCATGAGTGGACTCGTTTCGGCGTAGATCGGTTTTATTTCCTGTACATGAATAGCCGCCTGGGCAGAGTGACTGTAGAGGTGAGAATTGTATCGGTCTGCATTTTCACGGCTGGTACGTTCCAGCCAGGCAATGAGTTTGGTCCGAACGGGTATAAAGTCATCACAAAGCAGACGCAATGTTTTTCGAACGGTGGCACAGGCATCACTACGGATTGGATTCAGGGTTTTGGCCAGAGATTCCCACAAGGCGGTAATTTCTGCAGATCTTTTGCCTTTATGGGCTGCTTCTCCAAGCAATACCAGGGCTTCTTCATAATCAGGTTTCATAGAAGCAACAAAGGCATCCCAGGCTTCTCCACGAATGCGTTTGAGGTCTTCTTTGGCTTTTGTTTCAATGGCATTGATTTCTTCTGCTGTTGCAATGCCACTGCTAATGAGCCATTCCCGCATTTTGCGGATACAGTCATAGTCACGTTCCCAGCTCAGACGATCTTTGGGTTTGTATCGTTCATGCGAACCAGAGGTAGAATGTCCCTGTGGCTGTGTCATTTCGATCACATGCACTAGTACGGGCACATGTTCCTGACGGCAGAGCTGCGTAGCTTGGGCATATACCTCGCAGAGGGTCGGATAGTCCCAGCCTTTTACCTGATACAATTCAATGCCTGACTTTGTTTCAGTTCGCTGAAAACCAGCCATAATGGCACTCAGGTCACTTTTAGTGAGTTGGTATTCGTTGGAGACGGATATGCCATAGCCGTCGTCCCAGACTGAAACCAGCATCGGCACCTGTAGTACACCTGCGGCATTCATCGTTTCCCAGAATACACCTTCGGCTGTAGCTCCGTTGCCAATTGTACCAAACGCCACTTCATTTCCTTGTTGTGAAAACGGATTAGGGTAGTGTAGATCTGGATTTTGTCTGTATAATTTGGAGGCATAAGCCAAACCCAGTAGGCGGGGCATTTGAGCTCCTGTAGGCGAAATGTCAGAACTTGAGTTTTTAATGGTCAGCAGATCTTTCCAAGTTCCATCTTCATTCAGCGAACGAGTGGCAAAGTGTCCGTTCATCATCCGTCCGGCAGAAGCAGGTTCTGCTTCTACATCGGTATGGGCATAGAGCTGAGCAAAGTATTCATGCCAGGTATGTTCGCCAATGGCAACCATCAGCGTCTGATCCCGGTAATAGCCAGAACGCCAGTCGCCGTGCTGAAATACCCGTGCTAGAGCCAGTTGAGCTATTTCTTTTCCATCTCCGAAAATACCAAACTTGGCTTTTCCGGCAAAGACTTCTTTTCGGCCTAGTAAGCTGGCTTGCCGGCTTTCGCAGGCAATGCGGTAATCGCGAAGGATTTCCTCTTTGGTTAAAGTTTTTAAAACAGATGAAGATGTCAATTCTTTTGTAATCACGTCAGGCAATGGTTAAGTTATGGAGTATCACACACATGAAGGTATGCTTCTAAGATTAGCATAGGTACTTATGGTTACACAGGTTTTTTTCACGTGTTTGTTTTTTTAGTTTGTTGATTTTCAGTGTATTATTTTTTGTTAGTGTATGTATATAGGGTGTAGGGAAACAACAGAATGGTCTGTAATAGCAGTCATTTTCGGGTGCAAAATACAGAAGAATGTGCAGCAATCTATACAAGACACTGGCTAAAAATAGCCAAAATTTATAAGCTTTCAAAAATGCATGGTTGAATAAAAATTGCATATACCTTATGTTTTTCTATTTTGAATCAGAAAATCAGTATATTTGTCTTGTACTCAGAAAAATTATCCAAACAATCAACTGGCACGTAGTATGAAGATAAAATTTTTAATTTTCTCTTGTTTTTTGGTCATTTCAGTAGCTAAAACCTATGGACAGGGTGTACTGAAGTTTACAAAAGATACGCACGATTTCGGAACGATAGTAGAAGGCAAAGTAGCTTCGTATGACTTTCAATTTAAGAACGAGGGCAATGCTCCTATTATTATTTCCAATGTAGCTGCATCTTGTGGGTGTACCACACCATACTGGACACACGAACCTGTACTGCCCGGTAAAACGGGTAAAATTACGGCGTCCTACAACAGTGCGGGTCGTCCTGGGCCATTTACTAAAACAATTACCGTGACCAGCAATGCCACGGAAGCCAGTTTGATACTCACCATCAATGGAAATGTGAATCCCAAACCGACAGCTACCGCAGCGGAACTAGCCAAATCACCCGTATTTGCATTGCAGACTACCGGGCACAACTTTGGTAAAGTAGAAAAAGGACAATCAGTACTCAAAACGTTTGCTTTTACAAACACCGGAAAATCAGATTTGGTGATCAAAGCCGTATCCAGTGCCTGTGCCTGTGTCACATACAAGATTTCCAAACCGACTGTAAAACCTGGTGAACAAGCAACCTTGGAACTTCGGTATGCTCCTCGTGCCCTGAGCCAGCAAGCCGAACGCGTAATTATTTCGACCAATGATTTGAACAATCCTTCACATACAGTCATTTTACAGGCCGATGTTGTAGAAAGCCTGACCCAGCAAAGTGTATTGCGGGAACAAAAAACAACGATCCCTTTTAAATAAGGAAGAATCATCCAAAAAAACATACAAAAAACCCTTTGCTGAAAAGTAGAGGGTTTTTTGTTGTCTTGACCCACAAAAGTAATGCTGCTTAAACAGGTACTTCCAGTGACCATACGGCTTTGGTGAAACTCTTTCTATTGTTGTCAAACCTGTTCAAATAGGCTAGAATAAGAAAAATATTGACAATGATTGCTGTCAAACAGCTGTTTGTTGAGCAATACAGAAGGCTATGGTTGCGTTTAGAGAATAATTCCTGTAATATATCTATGTCATTAAAATATGCCTCGTAAAAAACTACTCAGTCAATATCATCCGTTGTTGTATGCGGTTTCTGTATGGGAAAAACGTCTGAGACGATACATATACTGGCTAACAAATGGAGAGAAGTATGCACAACATAAGCAAGCCGAAAAACTACTTTCTCGCATCAAGAAGCATCAGTCGGTATTGATTCGGAAACTAGGCGTATCAGACTTGGAACTGCAATACAATAAGGTTGAAAACCTGAAAATTGCCATTCAGCACCTGAATGGCATCCTGATACGACCCGGCGAAACCTTTTCTTTTTGCAAGCTAGTCGGTGTGCCGACCCGCCGTAAAGGTTACAAAATGGGCATGGAATTAAGTTTTGGCGAAGCCAAATCTGGAATTGGCGGTGGCTTGTGTCAGATTTCCAACCTATTGCACTGGCTGGTGATTCACAGTCCACTCACCATAACCGAACGATACCACCATAGTTTTGATCCATTTCCAGACGAAAACCGGGTATTGCCTTTTGGAAGTGGGGCTACAGTTTTCTTTAATTATCGGGACTTCTGTTTTAAGAATAATACGTCGTATACTTTTCAGCTATTTCTATGGTTGAGTGATAAATGCCTGGAGGGAGAGTTGCGTTGCAGCCAGGAACTGGATTTTGCGTATCATGCTGAAGAGAAAGAACATGAATTTCTGAAAATAGGCCATGACTTTTACCGTAAAAATGAAATCTGGCGAAAACGGATTGCTAAGTTTCAAAGTGGTAAGGTGCTGGAAGAGGAACTAGTAACCCGTAATTTTGCCCACGTCAAGTATAAACCCGAATACTACCGCGAAGTTACAGTTGTAGAACTGACAGCCGAACAACGAGCAAGGCTTTTTTGAAAAGTACAGCTGTTGCATATATATTTGGTCAAACACGGTTTTTTTTCATGTGTATATGTGTAAGAAGCTGTTTAGGTTAATTTTTAGGAGGCGAAACAATATTTACACGCTCATACCAGACATCTATGGAAGATGCCACTTCATTGCCTATCCGTACCAAAGGTACGTGGGCAGTAGATGATATTCAACTGCTCAATGGTAAAGGAGAAGAAGTATATAAGGAAGGATTTGATCAATAAAGCTGTCTGAACCATGATTCTCTTGATTCAAAGATTGCCTTGATTACTTGTTTGTCTCTTGTGAGGGACTATTGTACTGTAAATGTAAAGAAATCAAGGCAATCTGTAAATCAAGAGAATCATGGTTCAGACCAACACCCGTTCCAGGCAACGTAGCCAGTTCAGGTAAGCTTGCGTATAGGCTTCTTTTTGAGAGGGATTAGGTTCAATGATACGGGTAGTTTTCAGATTCTGAAATGCTTCGTCGGCAGAGGCATAGATTCCGGCTCCGATACCTGCCCCACGAGCAGCCCCTTGTGCCCCATCGGTATTGTAAAGTTCCACTACCGCCCCAGTAATGGTGGCAAAGGCTTCTCCAAAAATCGGACTCAGGAACATATTGGCATCTCCTGCACGTATTTTCTGTGGTTGTACTCCCAGCGTCTGCATGACTTCCACTCCATAATTCAAGGCAAAGACAATTCCTTCTTGGGCTGACCGCAACAGATGAGCCTGTGAATGGGTATTGAAGTTCAGGTGGTGCAGGGAGGCTCCTGTATGGCGGTTTTCGAGTGCTCGTTCTGCTCCATTGCCAAACGGCAGCGTAACCAACCCTTCACTACCTGGCGGAACTGTGGCTGCCAGTGCATTCATTTGTGCGTAGGTCAGAGCATTGGTTGCGTTTTTGCGAAGCCAACTATTGAGAATGCCTGTTCCATTGACACACAGCAAGGTGCCATAACGAGGCTGGGCTGCTTGGTGGTTGACGTGCAAAAACGAATTGACGCGTGAAGCTGGATCGTATTGCTTACGGTCAGTAATGCCATATACCACCCCAGATGTGCCTGCGGTAGCGGCAATTTCGCCTGGTTGCAGCACATGCAGCGAAAAAGCATTGTTTGGTTGATCTCCTGCTCGGTAAGAAACTGGAATGCCCGCAGGTAAACCTAGCTTGGAAGCTACTACAGCTGTTACAGTACCTTGGTGACCAAATGTGGGTACCACTGGCGGTAGCAGCGAAGACGCAATGGCATAATGATCCAATAGGAGTTGGGCAGGTTTTTCCTCCTGAAAATCCCACAGAATGCCTTCAGATAAGCCTGAAGCAGTGGTACAGATTTCACCTGTCAGGCAAGCCGCTATGTAGTCGCCGGGGAGCATGACTTGGTGTATCTGTTCATAGATGTGTGGCTCATTTTGTTGAATCCAACGAAGCTTGGAAGCAGTAAAGTTGCCAGGTGAGTTAAAGAGGTGGGTCAGGGCTTTTTCTTTCCCAATGCCCGCCAATGCTTCTTCCCCAATGCGAACGGCACGGCTGTCGCACCAGATGATAGCTGGACGAAGCACCTGACGGTGTACATCCAATACTACCAGTCCATGCATTTGATAAGAAATACCAATGGCACGCACCTGTTTCAGATCGGCTTTGGTGGCGAGCTGGAGAGTAGCAGCCCGTACGTTTTCCCACCAAGTTTCTGGTTGTTGTTCTGCCCATCCAGTCTGGAGAGCAAGCATCGTCATTTCGCTAGCAGGGGCTGAAGCTGCGGCTATGAGAGTACCCGTCTGGGCATCTAATAAAGATGCTTTTACGAACGAACTCCCAATGTCATACCCTAAAAGATACATAGGTAACTGAGTGAATAAAGGTGTAAAAATAGTAAAGTACAGTTTCGTCGTCCTTTTTGGTCATACCTATGGAAAACATACTTGTGTAAATACAAAAATACAGAATACAATGTGTGCCAACCTGTATATTTTGATTCATCCAAAAGATAAGATTTTAAAGAATTGACTCTCAATAGCTTATTCAAAGTTATATATGAGTTACAAATGGATTTACAGGCAGATAAACAGTTGTCTACATATATGCCAGTGCATGGTTGGAGATACACTAAAAAATAAAAATTCATAATCTTACATTCGTACTGTATTTGTTTTCTCCAACACAATGGACTCAGCTAAGCTACCTATTTTTGTTTGCTTGTAAAATCTATTCGCATTACTGAGAATTACCAGCTATATCCTATGAAGTTTTTCAGAAAACATAAGTTCAATCTTTTACTCATATGTCTGATTTTGGTAGTTGTCTCGGCCACGGGTGTCTTCTTCAAAAACCGGCAGCATATGAGTCAGCAAGTACTGATTCAGCAGCAGGCTACTCGTATCATAGATTCCAGTCATGACTTATACGAGACCACACTGTTACAGGCTGAAATTAGCTTACAGGAGTTTGCTACTACAAAAACCAGTCATTCTTTTCATATATTCCAGAATATACTCGTTTTCAAACATACAGTATTTGAAAACCTTAGCCAAGAATTTATTGTACAAAAAACAATTATTCCTGCTTCTGCCAAGGAAATAGATGCGTTGCTTGCTAAGCAAAAAGACATACAGGGCAAACTGAACCAGTATCTTACTGACTGTGAATCTGCGGCTTCCTGGATACTCAAAGATAGCCTACAACCTTATCAAGCTTTACAGGCTACTGAACAGAGACGGAGTGTTCATTTGGCCTGGCAGCAACTGAACCATGATGTGGCTACTTTTGAAACGAAGGTACAAGCTGATGCCTTAGCCCTCTATGATGCCGACACAAACCAGAATATGTGGATGCAGCTAGGCTGCATTGTGCTGGCTATGGGGCTGGTTTTCTGGTTTTTCTATTTATTTTACCAAGAAGAAAAGGCACGCAAACAGTTGTTGACTACGATCAAAAATAACACCTATACCCATTTATTTAACCCAGGAACTGTCGAAGGTACAGATATTCTGGAAGAATCAGTACAGAACCTGAAGAAAGCTACTGATTTCATTAGAAAAACTACAGAAGGCGAAGAAAATGTAGTGTGGGAAGGACTCAATACAAACAATCAGGCACTGAACGAGCAGACACTGGTAGGCGAATTGCAACGAATGCACCTACACATGAAGGCCGTAAAGCTAGAAGACCAGAAACGCCACTGGACTAACGAGGGACTTAGTCATCTGGGAGATATTCTTCGGAAAGAAACCGATTGGCAAATGCTGGCAGACCGCATTTTAACTGCCCTGATTAAATACGTACATGCCAACCAGGGAGTCTTGTTTGTCGTCAATGACAACAACCCCGATGACGTACATATGGAACTACAGGCTGCCTATGCCTATAACCGGAAAAAACATATTTCCCATACTATTTACCCAGGCGAAGGGCTGGCTGGACAAGCATGGCAGGAAAATACCACGGTATACCTGACTGAGATACCACAGAACTATGTGCGTATCACGTCTGGGCTAGGCGATTCTACACCTGCCAATCTGCTTATTGTACCCCTCAACCATGACCTACAGACCCAAGGGGTGGTAGAATTGGCTTCGTTTCGCACGTTTGAACCCCATGAAATTGCATTCGTAGAAAAAATTGCAGAAAGCATAGCCGCTACCCTAGCTTCTGCCCGTGTAACTAAACGTACTTCTTTGTTGTTGGAGGACAGCCGCGAAATGGCTGAGAAGCTGAAATCTCAAGATGAAGAGATGCGTCAAAGCATGGAGGAACTGTCTGCTACCCAGGAAGAACTGCAACGCAAAGACCGGGAAATGAACAATGTCATGAATGGGATTCATGCCGTGTTTGCCATTGTGGAGTTTGATATGACAGGAACTATTATTGGAGCAAATGCTAAATTTCTGGATATGATGGGCTATAGCCTGGAAGAGGTCAAGGGCAGACACCACCGTATGTTTGTCGAGTCTGATTATGCCATCAGTGACGAATATACACGCTTGTGGGACCAACTAAGAGCTGGATCAGTTTATTCTTCTACATCGAGACGTATCCGCAAAAATCAGGAAATTCTGTGGTTGCAGACCTCATATGTGCCGCTAAAAGATGACAGGGGGCTACCCTATCGCATACTGAAGCTAGCCATGGATATGACCAATGAATACAAGCTGAAACTGGAAAATCAGGAACGCCTGGAACTAATTGAGGCCTGTGAAGAGGAAATGAAACGTACCCTGACCGATCTGATGAAACAGCAAATGGGATACATGCAGCGGGAAAGTGAGTCCCAGCAACGGATTGCTGAACTGGAAAGTACAAACGCCGAACTGGTACAAAAATTAACTATGTTCTAAGCAATCAAAGATAGAATCCCCGATAGCCAGATGGAGAAGGCTGCCAAAACCTTGTTGGAATTAAACTTGATTAGTTAAAAATGATTACCCACACGCATGTGTATGTACATGTACATACACATGTATCATGTGCGTATGCGATATTTTAAATAATAGCATTTATATTATCACTAAAATTCCTTGTTATGAAGCAGGAACTCTTTACCAAACTGTATGTAGGGCTGTTTACGGGTATTGCTGTCATGTTGATGGTACTGTTCTATTATTTTACAGATAAGACAGTAGAAGCAGAAAATAGGGCTAAAGTAATTACTGCACATATGTCTTCACAAGCCTTGGTAGATAAACTCGACCGTGCCTTCTACGAGCGGTACGGAGATGTACAGGCATTTGCCTATAACCAACTGGCTGTACAAGCACTGGAAAAGAAAAGCAATACACCGGAACTCCAGCGTTTTATTAACCAGATGACACAGTACTACGCATTGTACGACCTGATGATACTCTGTGACAAGGAAGGGAGCATTCTGGCTATCAATACCCAAGATCGTAATCATGAGGCAGTAAATACACAGCCATTGCTGGGTAAGAATATGAGGGAAGAAGAATGGTTTCAGGCATGTATGTGGGGAGGAAACCAGAAAAAACCTTGGTATTCTGATTTTGAGGTAAATCTGTATGTAGCCAGTGTGTACCAGAATAAAGGCGATGGAATGGCTTTTGCGGCTCCAGTAAAAAATAGCCAAGGGGAGATACAGGGGGTGTGGTATAATTTTGCCAACTGGCAGGAAACTACCGGACAGATAGTGCAGGAAACAGAAGCTGAACTTCGTAAGACCGACCCGAAGGCTCGAATCTTTCTAACTAACCGTGCCGGACGTATCATTTATGCGTCTGATCCAGCCTTCATTCAGGGTGTCGTACTGACTCCTACCCTGACCAGTCAGGCTAATGCTTCTTTTTTTCAGAAAGGAACTACCTACACCGATGATTTTGTCACGCAGTGGTCTACAGGTAAAGGAGCATATACATTTGCAGGCAACCAATGGAAGGCCGCCACACTGCTTTCCCGCAGCTGTATTTCTATAGATGTATTCTGGTCTGGTAAAATGCTGATGATTAGCTGTATTGTTCTTCTAATCAATGCTTTGATGATTTTTGCTACCTATATGTTAGCCCGCCGAAGCACTCGCCAGTTGCGGTATATTGCCATTATCAGACATGCCTTGGAACAAATAGCCCGTGGAGCCGTGGTACGTATACCCGCTGCCTTCAAAACCAAAGATGAAATTGGGCAGATCGGGCAGTCTATTTCTATCTTGGCAGAGGCACTGAAAGCCAAAACTGTATTTTCGGATGAAATTGCCCGGGGCAATCTGGATGTAGAACTGACAGGGATTTCTACCGAAGATATGCTAGGCAACTCCCTACTCAATATGCGAACCCAGCTCAAGAAAACCCATGATGAACAACTATTACAGAACTGGACCACACAAGGGGTAAACCAAATGCTGGAAATTCTGAACAATGCAACAGATATCAACGAACTAAGCCAGCAGGTGGTTACTTTGCTGATCCAGTACCTAAACGCCAACCAAGGAGCCATTTTCATTGCCCAAAATGAGAAGAAAAATACGTATCTGAAAATGACTGCCTGCTATGCGTATGGGCGTAAGAAATTCTTTGAAGAAGCTGCTATTCTGCGTCCTGGGCAGGGATTAGCTGGACAAGCGTATCTGGAACGGACGTATATTTACCTGGAAGAAGTACCTGAAAACTATATCCAAATTACCTCTGGACTGGGTGAGTCGGTGCCTCGCTGCATTTTGATTATGCCACTGCTTACCAACGAAGGCGTGGAAGGGGTAATCGAGATAGCTTCGTTGTTTTACCTAAAAAAATATGAAATTGACTTTGTCCAGAAGGTAGCTGAAAATATTGCCTTTACCCTCCGTAATAAAAAATATACCCAACAGGTAGTGGCACTGCTAGAAGAAAGCCAGAGCAATACTGAAATGATGCACGCCCAAGAAGAAGAAATGCGTCAGAATATGGAAGAAATGGTTGCTATTCAGGAAGAACTACACCGCAAAGAAAAAGAAGCCCATAGCTTGCTGGAAGGAATTACCAATGCCTGTATCATGATTGAGTTTACGATGACTGGGCAGATTATCGCCACTAATGAGAATTTTGTAGAACTGTTTGGATATACGGCAGAAGAAATAGAAGGCAAACACCATTGTATGTTTGTAGAGGAAGACTATGCAGACAGTCAGGAATATCATGATTTTTGGACTGACATCCAGACCGGAAACATTCATACATCTACGTTGAAACGATATAAAAAAGATGGCACAGAAGTATGGCTGCACGCTACCTACGCACCTATCTTTACCGCCCATGGTGAGCCTATCAAGGTAATCAAACTGGCAATGGATGTGACGCAGATCTACCTGCTGAAAAACGAGGTAGACTACAAGGCAAATACGATGGATGCCTACGAACAAGAAATGGAAAAAGTATTCCGAGAACTAGAGATGAACTACGAACTGGTAGAAGCCTACGAAGACGAGATGAAGCATGTATTTACAGAAATGCAGGCATATGCCGCCCGCCTGACCGAACTAGAAGGACGATCAGTACCAGCTATTCCTGTTCGGAAATAAACAATTTTCCTAAAAGCCCTGTGTCTAGACAGTAAATGTCTGCACAGGGCTTTTTCGTGTTTTACATGCTATTAGAATACATTTTGATCGGTTTTCTTTGCAAAAGAATTTATATTTTCTCTACATTTGTCTGCTACTACCAAGTAGGTATTCGTTTACTACTTCTATGATATGATTGACATTCAAAACCTTATCTTCGGCTATAGTCGGAAAAGACTACTTTTTAATCAACTTAACCTAGCCTTACCTGAAGGATATATCTACGGACTACTAGGGAAAAATGGAGCTGGGAAATCCAGTTTACTTAAAAATATAGCTGGCTTGTTGTATCCCTTATCTGGTTCGTGCCAGATTCATGGACTAGAAGCCAAAGACCGCCATCCAGCTTTTCTACAAAAGATTTTCTTTATTTCGGAAGAATTTTACGTGCCTTCTATTCCAATCCGGAAATTCAAAAACATCTATGCACCCTTTTACCCCAACTTTGATAGCCAGCAGTTTCATGCCTACCTACAAGAGTTTGAAATAGATGAAAGCCAGAACCTGACCCAGCTATCCTATGGGCAAAAAAAGAAAGTTTTGATTAGTTTTGGACTGGCCACCAATACCCGTGTACTGATTCTAGATGAACCTACCAACGGACTAGATATTCCATCTAAAGCACAGTTTCGGAAGATTGTCTCCTCTGCAGTACACGCCCAGCGTACCATTCTGATTTCTACTCATCAGGTTCGTGACCTAGAAAATCTCATTAATCCCATTCTGATTCTGGACAATAGTGAGATTCTGTTACATGCTTCTGCGGAAGAAATTACCCATAAACTCAGTTTCCAGACTGTCTCACAACTGTCAGAGGCCAGACAACCGTTGTATGCCGAGGCTTCACCCAATGGCTATGCCATCGTGACCGAAAATAGGACCCAGCAAGCCAGTCGCCTCGACCTGGAACTGCTCTTTCAGGCTGTGTTGACCAACCGTGAACAGATCAGGTCACTTTTTCCGTCTCCTACACTTGCCACTACTCATTGATTATACGTCATTTCAACAGATATTTCTATGAATGCTTATTTTAATGCCAGTCGTTTTGGATTGGTACTCAAAAAACACTGGATCGAAAATATCCGCATGTACTTGCTTGGTATAGGGGCATTGGCAGGCATTATGTTTATCTTCTTTCTGCTGATCTTTAGTATGGGAAGAGGGATAGGATATAAAGTACAGGGAATGGTATTTATTATCGGGTTGTTTATCAGTGGAACCATTTTTACAGGGATTCTATCACAGGAAATCAGTCCAAAAACGAAAGGGATTAACTATGTGATGTTTCCCGCTTCTACACTGGAAAAGTTTCTTTGCCTGTTTCTGTATGCAACTGTTTTTTTCTTTGGAATCTATATAATCCTGTTTTACATGCTAGATATACCGTTTGTGAAGCTATCCGAATACTATTTTCCAGATAAATTTAATACTATATACTCTCACCAGTATCCTGAGCGACGTTTGTTTTATCCATGGTCTGAGAAATGGCATGTTGCCCTATATTGGTATTTTGCTATTCAGTCAGTGTTTTTGCTAGGGTCTTTGTACTTTGAAAAGTTTGGATTTATTAAAACAGTGGTAGCTTTTATGGTATTTTTTGCCCTGCTTTTTTTACTAAATTACTTGATGGTAAACCTATTAATTGCCGAGAAAGTAACTGATGCCCTACCATATTTCAGTTTCTCGGGCGACTATGTTGATGTGGATATTCCAGGAACTTGGCAGAAGGTATTTTTCTTTGTTGGAAAGTTTTGCATGGCTCCATTTTTCTGGATAGTTGCTTATATACGCTTGAAGGAGAAACAATTGTAAATAGGGCATTTCATTTGGATACTTTTATAAGACAAATATGAGGACAAGTAATATACTTCTGGTAAGCTTTGTAGGAGTTGCATTTGTTGTAATGGCGGTGTGTAACTTTGTGATGAAAGTTGATTTTGAGGCGAAGAAAAATGCAAAAATCGAAGTCCATGAATATAAGCCTTTACATACAACTAGGTTTAATCACCTAAAGATCATTGGGGAAATACATTCTAGTGATTATATATCTATTGACAGTGCTGCACAATTTGATATTTCCGTACTAAGTGAAATAAATGACTATGTTAAATTTAAATTTATAGGCGATACGGCTTCTATTGAGTTTTTACCTATTCCTGATTCTCTGCACTTAGAGAGGGACAATCGTATTCGTATCAAGTGTTCGTCACTTAAGAGTATAACTATAGCTAATGTATACATGAATGTATACAGCCTACAATCCGAAAATTTGGCAATTAAACTTAGCGGAGATGCCACATTACGTATGCACAAAGGAAAATTTAAGAATGTATCAGTTGTAACGAAGGATAGTTCTGAGGTAATACTAGAGGCTGGAACAGATGAGACGGAGCATTGGAGAACGAATATAATATCCCATATAAAGTTAAAGCTACTCAACAAAAGCAAATTTACAGCTACGGATGTGCCTTTTAAAAGCGTAGAATCATATATAGGTGATAGTGTCTATGTTACATTTTCTGGACGATCCTTGGATGCATTTTTGAAGCCTTCTAAAAAATAATCATTGGGTATTATCGTAATGAATCCTTCTTCTGTATATAGGCATCGTGTTGATGTGTATACGCTTTGTTATCAGGATATGTATAATGCAAGGCTTTGAGCCGGGCTAATTCTGGGTCATGCCAGTATTGGATGCGGAGTAGGGTAGCAGAGGAAGTAAAATACAATACAAATACCAGAACGCCCCATATACTGCTGCGAATGAGCATGTTCGTGTAGTATCGGTATAAATGTTCGGGGGCTTTTGCCCGTAAGAAATAGGAAAGAAGCATCAGAATAGGGGTCACGACCAGCCCTATCAGCAGGTAAATAGTGGCACCTGGCCAGTACATAAGTTTGAAAAGAATACCAATGGGAATCAGGGAAAGAAAGAGTCCTGCCACAATAGACAAAACCATATTTTGCCTTTTCAGTTCCTTATCACAGAAGAAGTAAAAGGCTACAGGAAAGTATATCATACCCAAAGATGCCAGAGAAATAATAAGTAAAGGATTGGCTCCTGGGATATTCAGAACTTTTAGAACCAGACTTGCCAGAAATAGGATTCCTAGTGTAGCTTCTGTTTTTATAGATAGATGATGTGAAAGACATACCTGCACAATATATAAAAAATGGGTAACGTTTGTGTACGTTGCCCATGTAAAATCTTTTCTTGGGAAGTTTTTTACTTTTCGCCTTTCTTCTTTTTCTTCCGGGTTTCAGGCTTGACTTCGGCGGGTTGCGACGTGGCAGAACCTGTAGGGGCAGTAGTTATTCAGTATTGGCATTGATCGTTGCTACGTCACCTTTGGTAAGAAAAAGCATGTGCAAGAGTTATTTTGCAAACTGATTCAGGTAAAAACATTCCTGTCGGGCTTTGGTATAGAACTGGGTTTGGGCATATTGTTGTTTGAGCTGTGTAAAATACTTCCGGTTAGCAGGTTCGTAGTTAGGAGCTATGCCTTCAAAATAGTACGTATCTGCTGGGTCTGTCTGTGATTTGCGGATGTAATAGGCGTTTTGCTCACACTTGGCTGCCAGAAACAAAGCACGGGCAGCTTTTTCCTTGTTATTGAGTTGTTTGAACAGGTCGGCTGCTTGGGTAAAATAGGTCAAGGCACGGCTACAGTCGTAGTGTTCGTCAGTTTGGTTGGCATCAGGTTTCTGAAAGCCGTAGGGTCGAAAATAGTCCATGGCTCGCCAGGCAAAGCCGAAGTAGGTGGTGTTGTAATAGATATTGCCAAGTTGGTAAGTAGCTTCAGCAGCCCTGGTTTTGTCAGGTTCAGCGGCTTGTTTTTTCAAGTTTTTGATTTGCTGAATCAGTTGCAGCTTGGAAAAATGATTCGGAACACCTTCATAGCATTCGTGGCAGTCTTTGAGGCGGTCGTCGGTGGGGTTACCTTCAATGTCTTCGTATTTGTAGGCAAGGCGGCTTAGAATCTGTTCAGCTTCATCGAGCTTGTCGGCCCGTAGCAGCAGGGTAGCTTTCATTTCCAGTAGCACCTCTTTGGCTTGGCTAGAATGAATTTTTCTGAGCAGTTCTTTCTCATAGGAAGTCTTGCTGGACTTGTCGGCAAAGGCAATGAGCTGGTCAATACGTTTGGCCTCAGGCGATGTGCGTAAGTGATACAATTCATTTTCAGACAGATAGGCTTTGGCTTCTTCGCCTTGTTTTTTGTATAAGCCCGCAAACATACTGACCATCAATCCTTTCAGTGACTCCGATTTGGTTTCCATAATGGCCCGATAGAGTCGTTCTTCTGTAGCGGCATCCAGTTTCTGTAGTTCGGCCATCTGAATCATGAGCTCAAAGGTGTCTATTTGCTTTTTCACTTCGGGTGTTTGGCTAGTGGCGGGTAGCTGGGCAAAGGTTTTGCGGGCTTCCTGTGGTTTTCCGGCCAGGTAGTCGCAGTAGCCTAGGGCCAGTGTCCAGAGAGGTTTGTTGCTGATTTTACCGTCACTGAGGGCTTTGAAAATGAAGGCTTTCAGGTTGGCAGATCCGTTTTTGAAGCTGGCGAGATCTTCCGTTTGCAAGGCTTTTTTTACTTCATATTTATTGATTTCACGTACCAACAGAATGTCTAGGTAGTTCGAAGCTGGGTCTAAGGCATAGATGTTTTTCATTTCTTCCAACTTCAGGTTTTCAGGCTGAATGGCCCGCAGAAAATAGAGGGTTGATTTCTCCCGATTCGTTTTGCACATCGCAAATACCGTTTTCCATTCATTATCACTGGAAATGTGAAAACTGTAGTACGAGTTGATGCGTTTGCTTTCCGACTTCTCAAACACAACGGCAAACAGATAAGCGGCTAGGGCATTGTTTTTGCCTAGTCTTCGAATGGCTCCCGCTTTGTGTCCCAATGCCCAGTATTTGATGGGACTTTCCAGCGTCAGTGGTGTGACCAGCTTGTCGTACAGGCTAATGGCCCGTGCATAATTTCCTGCATAATGGGCCATGCGTACGGCTTGGTAGGCATATCGCAGCTTCAGAAATGGCGTGGGGGCAGTAGCATAGGCGGCTTCGGCTTTGGTGGACAAGTCGGTCATGGGTTTGTTGGTGGTTACGTTGCCTTCTTCCCATGTATTTCCTTCTATGGCCAAGGGTTCGCAGGTTTTGGCAAACGCCAGGTAATCCAGCGTAGCCAAGTCTTTTTTCTGCACCAGGTATTTGATGAGTGAATTGTTTTGTAGGGATGCCCGCAGGGGAGAGGCTGTATTCTGTACATATGCCTTGATGGCCAGAATGTCTTTCTTGGAGGCGGTATAGACCAGTTGATCTACATCAGTGGGTTTTGGCTGATTTTCAAAGGATTGTACCCAGTCTCGCAGGTTTTCGCCCCGCCGGAAGTTTTTGTCTTCTTCCCAAGATTCATCATACAGACGGTCAAAGGAAAAATACAGCGGCTTGTAAGCAGGCTGCTGGGTCAGTTCTGGATTAAAAAAACGAGAATATACCCAATAGTCTTCATCACCTCCTGCACAACTTTCCAGTTCCTGATACGGATACAAAACGGCACTAACGAAAACGACTGACCAGATTTTCCAGGTCTTGCGGTGCATAGCGGGAAATATTTTTTTCATCAAGGTAATAAAACAAAATGTGTGGATTCGGATGATTGACAATGGGTTGAAGCAACTCCGCAGCCTGCTGCAACTGTGGCAAGGCAATGGTTTCAAGCCGGAGTTCATCTCCCCGATAAAGATACACGGAATGTAAATAATGGCTTTCTTTGACCCTGAATTTTTTTTCGGTTAACGGCTCATAGCGGCTTGTATGGGTCAGAGAATCAACAGAAACATGTGTAAGCAGGTTCACCACCCGGTCTTCTCGCTTCACTACCAGCCATTGATAGATGGGCAATGCAACATCCAGTGGAATCGGATATGCTTTTAACCGATGCAGGTAGGGACGGGCTATGTTCAGATCCAGGATAGAATTATCGGTGTCTGAGCCGTCCAGTTGCCCCATGTTGTAGAACATGAGCACCCCACGGTCTACTGGTGGCACACCTGACTTGAGTTGATGCAGCCGGATTGTAGCCGACAGCTGCACCTTTCGTCCTGCTAGTTTTGCCTTTATCAGTCTGGCCAGCCGAAAAAACTTCTCCTGCGATTTCTCTGACCAGTCGCAGTCGAGCTGAATTTCAGATAGATTCAGGTGCTGTATTTGACAGGTAGCCAAGAGTTTTTGGGTCATTTTCTCTGCCAGACTGGGCAACTGCTCTGCGGGAATCTGCACTATTGTCCGGTTGGTGATAAATACAACGGGTATGACCTGCATGCCTACAGGTATAGAGTCTGTAAACTGAATGGGAGCAACAGGCAAGGCTTGGTGGGTTTCATAGTTCCAGTCAATGTCAAAAAAGCGGATGTATAACCGATTGATTTTCAGTTGTTTCAAGTGTGTTTTTTCGAGTCCTGATACATGGAAGGTACTTTTCCAGTAATAAAAAGATGCCTCTGGCTGTCGTTTGGGTCGGCAGGAGAGGAGTAGGCAGCTATACAGGAAAAAGACAAGATATTTAGGCATACTAGCAAAAAAATCAGGCAAAGAAAGTCATTTTTTATGTAGGGGCGAAAAATCTTTCGCCCAGTGTTTCGCAGCCGATCGATTGGGAACAAACGCAACCAAACAAACAGGATCATCTGGGCGTTCAGAGATCTGGATACCTGGGCGATTGGGAACAAACGCACTTGGGCAAACATTGTCGCAATCATGCGTGAGGCTCTGCACGGTCGGTTGGGTAAACGCCCCTACATTTCGTATATTTGGAAAAATAATCTCACTTTTCACAGAAAAAACTGTATTTTCTGTTGATAAAAGATACCTTCGTACACAACTAACTACCAACCTGCTAGGCCATGACACCTGTACAACCGTATACCCCTATCTATCCGATCCGACTGGTAACTGCTGCTTCCCTCTTTGATGGGCATGATGCCGCTATTAATATTATGCGGCGGATTTTGCAGGCTTCCGGAGCTGAGATTATTCATTTAGGTCATAACCGAAGTGTGGCAGAAATTGTAACCTGTGCCATTCAGGAAGACGTACAGGGCATTGCTGTGACTAGCTATCAGGGAGGACACGTGGAGTTTTTTAAATATATGTACGACTTGCTACAGCAGCAGGGAGCTGGACATATTCGTATTTTTGGAGGAGGAGGAGGAACTATTCTGCCGTCTGAAGCCGACGAATTGCACCAGTATGGCATTACCCGCATCTATTCCCCCGACGACGGACGGGCCATGGGCTTGCAAGGGATGATTAATGATGTGCTGGAAAAATGTGACTTTTCGACTTTTCGCCAGAAAAAGAAAGTAGCCCTAGCTAACGGGGAAGATGAGGAAACCGAAGAACCTTCACGACTGGATGAGGTAGACTACCTGTCCCAACAACTGCCCCAAAAAGATCCACTCGTCATCGGGCGACTCATTACCATTGCTGAAAACCACCCAGCATCCTTTCCACCACTTCCCATAGAAAAAGATGCAGAGAAAAAATCTGCCGTGCTGGGCATTACAGGTACTGGAGGAGCAGGGAAATCGTCTATGGTAGATGAACTGGTGCGGCGGTTCTTAATGGACTTCTCAGACAAGACCGTGGCGATTATTTCAGTAGACCCTTCCAAACGCAAAACAGGTGGGGCATTGCTCGGTGACCGGATTCGGATGAATGCCATTTTTAACCCCCGCATATACATGCGGTCACTGGCTACACGGCAGTCAAACTTGGCCCTGAGCAAATACGTGCAGGATGCCATTCGTGTCTGCAAAGCAGCCCAATATGACCTGATTATTGTCGAAACTTCTGGGATCGGGCAGTCAGATACGGAGATTGTAGACCATGTAGACAAGTCGCTGTACATCATGACCTCTGACTATGGAGCAGCCACCCAACTGGAAAAAATAGACATGTTGGACTTTGCCGATGTCATTGCCATCAATAAATTTGACAAACGGGGCTCGCTGGATGCCCTGCGGGACGTTCGCAAGCAATACAAACGCAACCATAACCTCTGGGACACCCCTGACCATGAACTGCCCATTTTTGGTACGATTGCCTCGCAGTTTAACGATGCCGGAACAACAGCGTTGTATCAGAAGGTGATGGAAACATTAATCCCACCCCAACCCCACCCAAATAGAGAAGGGCTTTCGGCAATGACTTTAAAAGCCCCTCCCTACTTGGGTGGGGTTGGGGCGGGATTAATGCCGCCCGACCGTGTTCGCTACCTGGCCGAGATTGTAGAAAGCAGTCGTTTGTATGAGACGTTTGTAACGGAACAAAGCCAGATTGCCCGGCAACTCTACCAGCTTCAGGGAAGCATTGCCTTGCTTCGTTCCGCTGATAAAAACGTTTGTTTAGGTATTGAAGATTTTCAATATGTGCTTGACTACCAGTCGTCTGATTCGCCTGTCGTGATAGGGCTGATTGATGCTTACCGGAAGCTGGAACGCAAACTGCACCACGAATGCCGTCAGTTGCTGGCCGACTGGAAAAACGTGGTGCAACGCTACCGGGCCGACAAGTACCAGTATCAGGTGCGGGATAAAGTGTTTGAACAGGATTTGTTTACGGAAACATTGTCGCACCTGAAAATACCCAAAGTCAGTCTGCCCCGCTACCAGGACTGGGGTGATCTGCTCACGTGGCTGCTGACCGAAAACGTACCCGGCGAGTTTCCCTTTGCTTCCGGTGTATTTCCACTCAAGCGGGAAGGCGAAGACCCAACTCGTATGTTTGCCGGTGAAGGAGGCCCCGAACGTACCAATCGGCGGTTTCATTACCTCTCTAAAGGCATGGCAGCCAAACGGTTGTCCACCGCCTTTGACTCGGTGACCCTCTACGGCGAAAACCCTGACCGTCGGCCTGATATTTATGGCAAGATCGGAATGTCTGGTGTGAGCATCTGTACTTTGGATGATGCCAAAAAACTCTATTCTGGCTTTGACTTGTGTCATCCGGCTACGTCTGTGTCCATGACCATCAACGGCCCAGCTCCAATGTTGCTCGGCTTCTTTCTCAATGCGGCCATTGACCAGCAATGTGAAATATATATTCGCAAGGAAGGGAAAATGGAAGAAGTTGAACAAAAAATTCAACAGATTTTTAAAGCAAAAGGATTGGTAAGACCAACCTATCAAAGAGCAAACGAGAAAAACTTATCTCCTCAGAAAGCCACCCAAACAGGAGTTTTAGGGCAAGCCTTAGAATGGGGTGAGAGACTGGGAGAGGCTTTGCTGGGTGTTTCTGGAGCGGATGTACTGCCTTTGGAAGTCTATGAAAAAATCAAAGCCGATACGCTAACGAAGGTACGAGGAACGGTACAGGCCGACATTCTGAAAGAAGACCAGGCACAGAATACCTGCATTTTTTCCAGCGAATTTGCCCTACGGATGATGGGCGACATTCAGCAGTATTTTATTGACAACCGGATTCAGAACTTCTATTCAGTCTCTATTTCTGGCTACCACATTGCTGAAGCTGGAGCCAACCCCATTTCCCAGCTGGCCTTTACCTTGTCCAACGGTTTTACGTTTGTAGAATACTATCTCTCGCGAGGCATGCACATTGACGACTTTGCCCCAAACCTATCGTTTTTCTTCTCCAACGGCATGGATCCTGAATATTCTGTGCTAGGCAGAGTGGCTCGCCGCATTTGGGCTAAGGCCATGAAATACAAATACAAAGGCAACTCCCGTTCGCAGCGACTCAAGTACCATATCCAAACGTCAGGGCGTAGTCTGCATGCCCAGGAAATTGCCTTCAATGACATCCGTACTACCTTGCAAGCCCTGTGTGCCATCTACGACAACTGCAATTCGCTGCACACCAATGCCTACGACGAAGCCATCACCACACCCACAGAAGAATCGGTACGTCGGGCGATGGCTATTCAGCTCATTATCAACAAAGAGTGGGGCTTGTCTGCCAATGAAAATCCGCTGCAAGGCTCGTTTATCATTGAAGAACTGACTGATATGGTTGAAAATGCGGTGTACCAGGAGTTTCTGCGGATCAATGACCGGGGTGGTGTGCTGGGAGCTATGGAAACGATGTATCAGCGGTCACGCATTCAGGAAGAATCCTTATACTACGAAACCCTCAAGCATGATGGCAAGCTACCGATTGTGGGTGTGAACACGTTTCTGGGGCCTCAAGGTTCACCAACGGTGCTTCCAACAGAAGTGTTTCGTAGTTCCACAGAAGAAAAAGACTATGCCATTGCCTCCAAAGATGCATTTGAGGCTGTCCACCAAGAGAAGGCCCAGGCATCCCTGCAAATGCTGCAACAGGTAGCCCTGCAAAACGGAAATATCTTTGAAGCCCTGATGGACGTTTGCCAACACTGTTCACTAGGTCAGATTTCCAAGGCTTTGTACGAAGTAGGCGGCCAATATCGGCGAAATATGTAGAAAAAGACAGAATACTTTGCTAATTTACCCCACTTCCATCCTATTGGTAATCAGTTTTTCATTACTTTTCGTTTGAATGGTTCTCTACCAAATGAGAAAATTGAACAACTTAAATTTGAAAATGAATTGGTTGTTCAAAAACTTCTTTCTGAAAAAAGAGAAACTGTGGCAGAAGATATTTATACACAATTCAAAAGATATTTTGCTTCTTTTGACCAATTGCTGGATACTACGCATAACAGTGTACAGTATTTAAAACAGCCAGAGATAGCTCATGTAGTCATTTCTAAGCTGCACGAATTGCACGGAAAATTCTATGAGTTAATAGCCTATTGTATTATGCCTAATCATGTACATTTAGTTATTGATACCTACCTACAAATAAAAGACTTGGATTATAAGATAGAAATTACTCCAGATAACTACAAGCAAATAGCTGTAATCATGCACTTGATCAAAGGAGCTACCGCATTTAAAATTAATAAAATTCTCGGACGTAAAGGAACTTTCTGGCAGAAAGAAAGCTACGATCATTGTGTTCGTACACCTAAAGAACTTCAAAATATTATTGCTTATACATTAGAAAATCCAGTCAAAGCAGGTTTAGTGACAGAGTGGCAACAGTGGCCTTTTAGTTATGTATGTGAACAATACAAGTAGATTCGGCTTTAGCCGAATTAAGAATTTGAGTGTATTTTAGCTTGCTTAACTTTTCAATTCGGCTAAAGCCGAATCTACCTTATGACACCCAATCGGTTTGTGGCATTTCCCGTGTCGGCACAGGGGTGACTGATTCAGCTTCAGGACGGAGCTCTGGAGGGCTTGCGTTGTTGCTCCGACAGATATGCACCTAACACTGGCTTTTCAGGGAGGAATGAAGCCGATTTTGCAACTATGTACACATGAACTCATAGCTTTGCCTTCGGAACGGAACTTTTCAGCCGTTTCGCTGACCATCAACTAGGGAAACACCCGTATGGCTCACCTGATACAGCAGTGGCAAGACCTGTTTTATCTTTTGCAGAGATGATCAGGGTTTGATGGCATCTACTATTAAACTGGTATAGTTAGGTTTTCCATCTTTATTTCGTTTATCAAAAGAAAAAGAACGATGGATAAAACCATCGGCTTTCTCCCAGTTATTTTGATGAAAGATGCCTTCTTCGTCAAAATATTCTAAAAGTGTAACCTTAAATCCGGCTTGTACCAACATCTCAGACATGATTTTATAGGTATAGAGTAGTTTGTGGTCATCGGCTCCAGCTCCATGTCCGCCCGGCTTGACATAGTTGATATATTCTTCGTAGGGATGAAACCCATCAGGAACAGCTAGTCGGAGTCGTCCTCCGTTCGGTTTTAAAAACCTAAAACACGTTTGAGCCGCTATGTATCCATCCTCCAAACTTAAATGTTCCCAGACATGTTCTGCAAGTATAGTTGAGATAGAGGATTCTTTGAAATAAGTTTTCCAACTATCACTTTTCAACAGATCAAGAAAGTCTGCTTCGGTAGGAATCCAGCCTTTTTCATAAATTCCAGAACTACCCACCACAATTTTAATATCCTGACTATTGCGTAAAAGACTATATCTTAAGCGGAGTATTCCTTTGATTTTCTTATAAAAAAGATAGAAAGGTCGTAATAAATTCTTAATCATTGTTTGTGAGCTTTTACAAAAGTGCAAAGGTAGTATTTTTACACCTATCAATATCAAAACATTTACCAGAACAATACTAGACAAAATCTATTGAACCAACAAAGTGTAAGTTATTTTTATCTGTATGACACCCAATCGGTTTGTGGCATTTCCTGTGTCGGTACATGCATGGTTGGCTGAGCTTCAGGCTGCTGCTCCTGAAGGATTACGTTGGTTTGCTCCCATAGATCTACACGGGCTTTTCTGGGAGGAATGGAGGCAAGCTTGCAGGGAAAAATCATAGACCTCATGCAACAGGTAGTACATAAACCAGTACGGATAGAAAAAATGGTTTTAAAATACTGGTTGTGTATCAAAATGTATGATGGAAAAACAAGCCTCCAACCGCAGGAGTGAACTTTTCAGGCACAGACCAGATAAGAAGCTGTTCTATTTTGTCATTTTTGACAATTATTTTTCCATCAAATTTCCAGTCAGTCAGAGTAAATAACTGATAATCAGATAGTAAATTATCATGCATTTTGATACACAACCAAAATACTTTCTTAGCTTCCTTGCAGTGAAAAACAATCTGTGATCAGACCTTTTAACCCAAACCAGAGCCACATCAATACATTAGTTTTGAAAGGGATGAGATTTGTAAGAGGGACGTGCCGCTAATACAGTCTATTTGACTTTTATTTTAAATACCAGTTCATCGGTACATTCTTTTTTACCCACTTCGCCTTTTAAATGAACGAATAAGTATGTATTTGCCCCTACTGCAGAATAGGTTATGTTGAATACTTCCCTTGGACTCATTACATCGTTTACACCTGAAATAATAGGCAAATTGGTGCCGCCAGCTGGAATTTTTGTGGTGCCGCTAGCATCTGACGAAACATAGTTCTGTAACCAGAGCACATCTGATCCCACCGTTCGATCTTTAAAATCTATGTAGGCATTTGAATTGTTTGTCAGGTCAAAAGAATATTCAATGCCTGAACTGGTAATTTTTGTAACCTTAAAATTTGAAATAGACAACTGCTTAATGTAAGAGCAATCTATGTTTGAGTAATGGAAATTAAAATTACTGGTATTTTTACCCACACTGATGAGCAATGTTCCAGATGTACTGTTAGGAATAATGACATTCATCACAGAATCATTGGAGCTTTTTATAACAGCTTCTACTGTATTAAAAAATATTTTCTTATCCTGCCCATTGAAGTTATGGCCTGTCACAATCAAAATATCCCCAGCTCTTCCCGCACTATCTTTGATGGAAATTTTGGTAGAAGAAGTATCTGGCATTGTATCATTGTTTTTTTTGCAGGATGATGCCGAAATTAAAAAAAGCAATAGTAAAGATGCGGATATAATTCTCATAGATTTAGATAGTTTTTTTGTGAAAAATATAGTTTAAAAGTCAAAAAAGTACTCATATGTTAATGTAAATCATAGGTATTTTTGCTTATTGTCAATTATTCTGAAGAATTTGTTTTTATGTTTTTGCTCTGGGTTGGAAATGATGATTCTTATACGGTTTTAGACTGGGCAAAGTTGCTTCCATGCCTAAGTTTTTATGAAAAAATAAGTAATTTTACGCTATTTTCCATAATTACTAAGCAGATGGAGATGTGAAAAAATAAAAAATATGGTGTTTAAAGTTGTTTAACTGTGCGTCTTTTAGTGATTTTCTATGTAGCCAAATCTTACCAGCTTACGACTATATCCTCTTTAAATTTCTGTTGATGGCCACTGGCATGAAACACCTGCAATACGATTATATACCGCCCAGTACGTACTTTTTGGCCGTGTGCATTTGTGCCATCCCAAGTAAAAAATCCTTCAGTGGCCAGTGTCTGGTTTGTGGCTAGCTGGCAGATCTCACGACCTGCAATGTCAAATATAGTCACTGTTGCTACATTGCCTGGCGTGGGAAGGCTATACTGGATCGTAGCAAAATCATGGTAGCCGTCTTCGTTGGGCGTTATTACGCTGGGATTGATGTGCAATGGGTTATTGGTAGAGATTGTTTCGGTTGCTTGTGAGTTGTGGTAGCCAGGAGTGGCATAGCCTTCTGTGGCTGCGGCTGAATGCCAGTTCTGCGGCAAAGACGTAGGCATATTGGAATGAATCCGTTCTAGAGACACACCTTCCGTATTTTGCAACAGGGGAAAATGCATGGTTTCTGCGTAGGTAAACCCATCCATTTCCTGACTTTGGTGGTTAAGCAACACAACCGTTCCAGCATCGTCTGGGTAGGAGGGGAGTGACGGAAGGAGGATAAATGTTTCAGGCTTGCTTTTGGGATAATGCGTAGCTAGAACCTGTCCGCTGGTAGTCACAACCGCATAGCTTTTAGGGGTCAGTAGATACTCAGAGGATGTTATTCGTTTGAGGTTTGTGGTGACTCCATCTGCCTGATTAGCCAGAGACCAGTCTTTGATGGAAATAAATTTGTCTGACTGATTGTAGAGTTCCACAAAATCCACGCCGTCTGTTCGGGGGTTAAATAACACCTCGTTAATGACCACATCTCCTGCTTGGGCAGATTCAGCTATGGCCAGAATGGCAGTCTGCGGTGTCGTAATCCGGTTTAGATTACAGTCAGCTACTGATTGAATAGACAACAGGTAACGGTTTTTGGGTTGCAGGGGAGCTGCCGTTGTGAGGACTACTTCGCGGTAGGTGGGTGGTTGTACAACAGCAGAGGTGATAGAGATGGTAGGTTCTAGCAAGTATTGACTTGGTTTAGAGGTAGACGTGGTATCCAGCTTTTCATCAAACAAGAGTCGGATATGCGTGGCGTCTGGTAGGTCGGCACGGAGCAGGGTCGGTGGGGTCAGGTCTGGGTGGGAGGAGGCTACGGAATTTAGTTGACCGGGCGTGCCACCAGCCTCGTGGACAGAAGCTGTCCAGTTGGTTTCTTCGCCACAGGCATTGGTCACATCAATCTGTTCCAGCGACCAGCCGCCTTGGGCTTTTTCCGAGTCGCGATACCAACTTTGGGCGTACACCACACGGTCAATGAGCTGTCCTGTTGGGGCATAGAGCCGTAGGTCATCTCCAGTATTGTTTAAGGATGGGAAAGATGTTAGTCCCAGGGTTTGTCCAAATACCTGAAAATCTGCTTTATAGGTAGATTTGCACAGAATCAGGTAGGTATGAGACGGCAGCAGATAGTCGGGCAATACCGTCTGTGTGGTCAGGTCTGTCAGCACACAGCCTTTGAGTGTCAGGGTACGGTTGCTGGTATTATAGACCTCCACAAACTCGGCTGCTGGCAATTCTACACGAGGCAACTCATCCGCAAAGATCTCTGTCAGAACTAGTTCTCGATAGCTTGGAGAGGTGGATGGAAGTATTTGACTATAGACAGGTAAGGCAAAAAAGAGAGACGAAAATAGAATAAGTATAAATTTTTGCATGTAGGAAATAAAGTGGTAAATTTTTATCCAAAGAAATAATACAGATTTTATTTTTGCAAATTTTGATAGTTATTATGCTTGATTTGTTCTTTATTTTTTTTGCAGAAAAATTAATTCTATATCTTTCAAGATACATATAGGTACCATGAGTCAGGATGTCTATGGTTGGTGGGTTGTGTGTCAAAATGTATGATAGATGTAAAGTCTGATTATCAATAGCTTACATATGAAACTATTGTTTTGTCCTCCCGCAGGGATCTTCGCGCAAATACCACGGCCGCTGTATTTTTGCGAAGAT
>JACCDR012703597.1_pt1 | contig 31166 bp, 29 predicted proteins | sample 7446431 | NCBI WGS metagenome assembly JACCDR01 (sample SAMN15323443, study PRJNA562643) | freshwater metagenome | isolation source: river surface water | place: USA:Blue River Watershed | collected 2017-08-17
CCAGAAGTCTGAGCGGCTCCAGTACATGGTCGAGAGCGATGCTTGCTTGGGCGAGGGCACGGTCGAGTTGGGAAGCTCTCCGCTTGTTGTTGCGTAAGATCGCGGCTCGATAGCGGGCCTCGATTCTGCGCCGCTCCATCTCGAGTTTCTCTTTCTTTTTGACAAGCAGGATCATGAATCCCTCGAGAGCATCCATCTGTCCACGGGTAGTCGGAGGAGTTTTCATAGGAAAGCGATTCTGGTTCATAGATTGCCATATTTATTGTCAAAAGCAAGACGAATATTTTGCAATAAAAAAACTAGGCATTCGAGCCTAGTTAGGATCCGTCACTCGCTTCTTGATTTACGAAAGAGGCGATAGATCGGGTAAAGGATTATGATGAGGGTCGCTGCGCCACCAACAATCCCGTAGCTTACTCCCTTGGACACGCAGTAGCTTGCGGTCAGACATGTGACGAAGGCGCAAATCGAGACGTAGGCGAATCTGAGATTCGTGTTGAAGCTCTTTCGCTCCAATGGGTCGAGCTTTTGTTTTTTAGGCAAGGGCTGTTCTTGTGGTGTTGTAACGGAAATAGGGGAACTCATTCAGGCTTCATTAGAGCATAATTTATGCTATAATGCAAATTAATGACAATAGACGATTTTACAAAGTTTAATATACCAGATGCACCCGGAGTATACTTTTGGAAAGAGGGTTCAAAGATACTCTATATTGGTAAAGCAACTTCTCTCCGCGACCGTGTGCGGAGCTACTTTTCTGCTGATCTCATAGATACACGTGGTCCACGAATGGTTGACATGGTTTTTAGATCAAATTCAATCGAGTGGAGGGAAACTGATTCTGTGCTTGAAGCGATGATCGCAGAGGCTAATCTAATTAAAAAATATTGGCCCGATTATAACGTCAAAGAAAAAGACGACAGGAGTTTTAATTACGTACTTATAACTAAGGAGGAGTTTCCGAGGCTTTTGGTTTTGCGCGGCAGGTCTATTGATGTTGAAAAGGAGAGGGAGCAAATCAAAGCAAAAAAGACGTTTGGTCCTTTTCCAAACGGGAGTGCGCTACGTGAGGCTTTAAAGATTATTCGGCGTATGTTTCCGTATATCGACAAATACTCGTACGGAAAGGACAAGTACCAATTCTATAGACAGATTGGCCTTGCTCCAGACACCACATCAGAAGAGGCGCGTATTGAGTATCTTAAAAATATAAAGCACATAACGCTTCTCTTTGAAGGAAAAAAGAAGGCGCTTTGCCGAGAGCTTGAGAAAGAAATGAAGGAATATGCGAAGAACAAGGAATTCGAAAAAGCGGGAGTTGTAAAGCGAAAGCTTTTTGCTCTCGATCATATAAACGATATCGCCCTTATCAAAGAAGATGTGGAGACTTTTACGAGAGTTGGTGATGTCGTTGTACCGACCTCAGCATTTCGCATTGAAGCATATGACACGGCGCATATGTCTGGAAAAGAATCAGCGGGCGTGATGACGGTTGTCTGCGATGGAGAGGTGGCAAAAGGAGAGTATCGTAAGTTTAAGCTTTCGCCTGAAATTGGAAATAACGACGTTGCGTCTTTGCGTGAAATTATAGAACGAAGACTTGGTCACCCTGAGTGGAGATATCCAGACATCATGGTCATAGATGGTGGAGAGGCACAGCGAAATCTCGCTTTGACTGTACTTAAGGAGAAAAATCAGGATATAGCAGTTGTTTCTGTTGTAAAAGATGAAAGGCATAAGCCAAAAGGTCTTTTAGGTGCGGAGAATATCATCGAAAAGTATAAGAAGGCTATACTTCTTGCTAATGCAGAAGCGCACCGATTTGCACTTTCATATCACAGAAAGCTCCGACGCATGAGAGATTTAAGAAGGGGAAAGTTGTAACCTTACTTTCTTATACTGGGTTATAATGTTTGTATGTCATTTGCCCACAAAACTCGCGTAGCAGTTTTACGTGGCGGACCCTCATCTGAATATGAGGTGTCTCTTAAAACCGGGGAGACGGTTCTCAAGAATCTTCCTTCAAAGTATGAGGGAGTGGATGTGTTTATTTCGAAAGATGGTCGATGGCATGTTCAAGGTATTGAAAAATCACCATCTGACGCACTCAAACATATCGATGTGGCATTTGTCGCATTACATGGTCAGTTTGGAGAAGACGGCAAGGTTCAGCGCATTCTCGAGCACCTAGGTATTCCTTTCACCGGCTCAGAATCGCTACCTTCTGCTGTTGCGATGAACAAGCATATGACAAAAAATGCTTTGAGTCGTTTCAAGGATAAGGTAAAAATGGCGGCGCACAGACTCTTTACGCGAGAGGAGATAGAGGAGAAGGGTGCTCATGAAATATTTCGACTTATTCCACATCCATCTGTTGTAAAACCGGTTAGTGCAGGTTCATCTGTAGGTGTTGCGGTGGTGAGGACTTTCTTTGATCTTGAATCTGCTCTCGCAAGCGCTCTAGAACATTCTGATTCAGTAATTATCGAAGAGTTTATAGAGGGTAGGGAAGCGACGTGTGGGGTCGTTGATAATTTTCGAGATGAGAAACACTATGCGCTTTTGCCTGTTGAAATAATCCCGCACAAAGACTCAACTTTTTTTGATTACAACGCCAAATATGGTGGAGAGAGTCTAGAAATTTGTCCAGGTAATTTTGATGAAGAAACAAAGCGAATTATTCAAGAGGTTGCACAGTCTGTTCACCGAGAGTTGGGTCTAAGGCACTATTCACGCTCCGATTTTATTGTGCATCCAAAACGCGGAGTGTTTTTCTTGGAAGTGAACACGTTGCCGGGGCTTACACAAGAATCTTTGTTGCCTAAATCGGTAAAAGCTGTGGGATCGTCTCTGCCGGAATTTTTGGATCACGTGATTAGTTTGGCGAGGGAAAGCTAGAGAAAAAACACCGGAGAGGTAATTATATTTATGTGGACCCTACCGGATTCGAACCGGTTGCCTCTTCCATGCCATGGAAGCGCTCTACCAAGTGAGCTAAGGGCCCTTTATCAAATGGTGTTCAAACACGATATATCTTACTATACATATTGATAAATTGAAGCCGATAGGCTATATTATTCGAGTCAAAGAAGGGCCCTTAGCTCATCTGGTAGAGCACCTCATTTGCAATGAGGGGGTGGCAGGTTCGAGTCCTGTAGGGTCCACAACAAACAAAAAGACTGCCTTTCCGGCAGTCTTTTTGTTTGTTGTGTGAAAAGACACTACAAAAAGAGAAAGTTGGAAGGGACGAAGGCACCTGAGTCCTGCATAGTTACTGATTAAAAAACCGCTTTCGCGGTTCGGAAGTTACCTTCTTTTTTTCTCGAGTTTCTCGATGAGTTTTCCTAGACTGTCTCTGACGGCGGTAACCCCACTGAGAATACCTTGGCGGATGTCACTGACGACTGATTTTACACCGGGATCTTCTTTGAATTCGATGGCGTGGATGTAAGCCGCTTCGCTCAGTGATAAACGTCTTTGTTGTGACTCGGTTATCTTGCCACCAGCTTCGATATGCTTTTTCATGAGTTGTAGTCGTTTGATTCGCGTTTCAAGCGATCTTGCGGCATACTCTCGAGCTGAGCGCTCTTCCTCATCAGCGATGCGAGTAAGGATTCGGAACTGAATTCCGAAGGTGGGGGAGTTTGATGATTTAGACATAAGATCAGAACTTACATCAAATTGGCATTTCTATATGAAAAGTCAAGGGAATGTGTCTTGCTAGTGAACCTTAGTTCACCTTATAATACACGCATGGCATTTCGCACTCATGAAGAAGAAGGAGCTTTCGATACCATGTCGCTCGACGAATATCTCGTCGAGAATAAAGAGGCGACTTTCATGTTCCGGGCAAAGAGCGATTCGCTCAAAGACGTCGGCATCTTGCGCGGAGATCTCCTTATCGTAGATCGCTCCAAAGAGCCCAAGCCTCACGATATAGTCATCGCGGTCTCTTATGGCTCGTTTATCGTCGACCATCTGCGCGCTCTTGCGGATCGAGAGGCGACGGTCGAAGCGGTGGTGACGGCAGTCATAAGAAAGTACAGGTCATGAGGCGGCATATCATGCATCTCGACGGCGACGCGTTCTTTGTCTCGGTCGAGACAGCAAAGAATCCTAAATATCGAGGAAAGCCCGTCGTAACGGGACACGAGCGCGGTATAGCGTCGGCTCTTTCATATGAGGCGAAAGCCCTCGGTGTTACTCGTGGCATGCCGGTTTTTCAGATTCGTAAGCTTTTTCCTCAGGTGGCGATTTTGTATTCCGACTACGAGTCTTATGCGATCTTCTCGCGTCGTATGATGGATATCGTAAAGAGATACACGGACAAGGTTGATGAATATTCAATCGACGAATGTTTCGCTGATTTTACGAATGTAGGCGAGTTCCATAAAGATCCGCGCACAATGCTCTCGAAGATAAAGTCAGATATAAAGCAAGAGCTTGGCATTACCGTATCTTTGGGTGTGGGACCATCAAAGGTCATAGCCAAGACCGCTTCCAAGATGAATAAGCCCGACGGTCTCACTATCCTTTCTCCTGAAGAGGTGCCGAAAGCGCTCGCTAAGACCCCGATAGACAAGGTTTGGGGCATCGGCTCTTCTACGGCATTCGAGCTGCGCAAGAAGGGTGTCTCGACCGCCCTCGATTTCGCCTCGAAGCCTCTGTCCTGGGTCGAGGAGCATTTCTCCAAGCCTCAGTGTGCTATGTGGTATGAGCTCAATTCGATACCGGTTTACGAGATTTCGCCCGAGAGCGAGAAGCAGAAATCTATCATGAAGACCCGTACCTTCGTTCCGGCATCAGAGAATAGGGAATATGTATTCTCCCAGCTCTCAAAGAATATCGAGAACGCCTGCAAGAAGGCTCGCGAGCTTGGGCTCGCTGCGCGCGAGTTCTCCGTGTATCTCAAGACGCGAGATTTCACTTATGCTCGCGATTACGTGAAGCTCTCCATTCCTTCTCATAGCCCATTTGAGATACTGCCTCAGGCGAGGAGTGTTTTCGATAATATATTTGTGGAAGGAGTGTTTTATCGAGCGACAGGAGTGACTCTCTACGGTCTCATGCCTAAAGACATAAAGCAGGAGGATCTCTTCGGAGAGGCCAAAGAGAGTGAGAGCGAAGAGACGGTATGGAAAACCGTCGATCGCCTCAATAAGAAGTATGGCAAGAGCCTCTTGCGCATCGCGACGAGCGACCGAGCTTTCGATCGGGAGGATAGGGAAGATGCTTCGACCGTCGAACCCTCTCCTCATGGCGCAAAACGCCGCCTCTCGATCCCTTTTTTGGGAGATGTCTGAGATGGTGATAGTAGCTTTACAAATAAGGGCGTCTACATTAGACTCGATTTTAGTTCGGTTTTTTGACGATGCTCAAATTTATCTATACTTGGGTGTTCGTGATAGCGCTAGCTCTTTGTGTCGAAGGGGTCAAAGACCTCAAGGTCAAACTTTCTGATTTACCCGGCCACAAGCTGGGTCCGCAGGAGCCGTCGCCGCAAGGCAAGCTCGTGTGTCTTCCGATCGAAGCTGTGAACCTCTCCCTTTGGGATAGGCCGATCGCCTCGACGGAGTTGTCGGCAATCGCGGTCGTTCCAATCCTGGCGACTGCAGATTACAACGTTAGCCGTTACCCGATCGATACGCTCGATCCTCCGTCATCTTAGATGACGGAGGGTACCGCTAAATATAAAAGAACTTTCATGCCCACGCGAACGCGCGGGCATTTTTTGTTCAAATTTTGGACGCTGTGTATAAGAAAGTGGACGAGAAAGTTGTCATAGATATACTTGGGAAAGATTCTCTTTATACATGAAAGCACTTCGACTTCTGTCTTTTGCCTTGTTGTCTGTTTCTTTGGCTTTCGGTCAGTACTCAAAGCTCCGCGAAGCAAATGAAAAGCTATATTCGTTCAGCGAATTTAATGCTTTTCCGACATCCGCTTCTGATGCGATCCTTATGCCAAAAGTCGTTGCCGAAACGACCTATGATGTCCGGCAGGAACGAATTAACCGTGATCTCGAGAAGATCTTCGCTCCTCGCAAGCAAATCTCGTTTACCGTCATAAGTGACTCATCGGGAGGTTCTTGGTTGAGACATTCCCTTGAGGAGTCTCCTGTTGTCGAGTTCGCTATGATGAGTGTGCAAGATGTAAAAAAACTCAAAGGTGGCTTTACTCTCAAGAATCCCTTTGGCGGTCCCGATCTCAATGCATATCTCAAATCAGGTATCGCATGGAAAGCTCGAGAGAATAAGCATCTGACGTATACCTTGGGTCGTAGGATCTCTCGTCGCTACGATTTCAAGGACGAGAACGATATCTTTGACGCTCACATTAAGGTTCCGATCGAGAAGTTTAATGCTCGGATCGAGAAGACTTTTGGCGGTCTTATTGATATCTTCCAAAGGTAGCTTCAGCCCCGTGCTCGCGCACGGGGCTTTATATTTTCGAGCTTCCAAACCTCCTCCGCCTGTGCTTTCATATAGCGTATGTCTAATCGACTCAAAAATAAGAAATACGTCTTCGTGCTCTTCGGAGCAACGGGCGACCTTGCACTAAAGAAGATATTTCCGGCGCTTGCGTCGATTAGTGGCCCAAAGATCGCTCATGTTATCGCGGTATCGCGTAGAGAATGGGGTGACAAGGATTTCACACATCATCTAGCTTCCGTTTCGAAGAATACGTTCTGGCCCGATTTCCTCAACTCAATCTCGTATTCGAGAGTGGATATAGAGAAAGGTGAAGGTTTCGAAAGTCTTGCTTCAAAGATAGTGATCCTTAAGAAGAAATTTGACGCCGAGGTTGTCGCGTATCTCTCGCTTGCTCCGCGCCATCATGGTCCAGTATTCTCTGCGCTCGTCGAATCAGGTATCGTATCGAAAGGCGACGGTAAGATTCTCATCGAAAAGCCTTTTGGTGTCGATGAGAAGACAGCAAGATCCCTCGACAAGCTCATCCTCTCAAAGGTGGGCGAAGAGCAAGTGTTTCGAGTGGATCACTACCTTGGCAAGGACACGGTGGATGCAATAATGGCACTTCATGAAGGAACTTCTGATTTCGACAAGCTCATCTCTGCTGAAAGTGTAGATCATATTCGCGTTCGATTGTTTGAATCAAAAGGTATAGAGGGTCGCGGAAGCTCATATGACGAAGTTGGGGCATTCCGAGACGTTGGGCAGAATCATATGCTCGAGATGCTTGCAGTCGTTGCGGCGGAGCTAGGTAAGGAAAGAGACAAGGGTAGGGCTTGGCAGGTCGCTCGGGCAAAGGTCTTTAAGCACCTGGCGCCTCCCGCAAACACCTGTGATGAATCCCGAAGGGGCCAGTACGAGGGATATGCGACTGAACGCGGTGTAAAGCCGGGTTCGTCGACTGAGACCGCATTCGAGATAAGGACCGCCCTCGCATCAGGAAAGCTTAAAGGAACCGCCCTCATCCTCGAGTCCGGCAAGAAGATGCCGACCTCGGAGGCTTTTATCGAGGTCGTATTCAAAGAGCTCTCCGGCATCCCCAAGAGGATGAGGTTCTCGATCCAGCCGAAGCAGGAGATCGTCATCGAGAACAGAGACGGCAGCGTGGAGGAGTTCGATATACCGGTTCAGGGAGATGCGTATGCGAACGTTATAGCTGCTGCTCTCGATGATCGGATGCGGGAGTTCGTGGGTTCTGAAGAGATTGAGGCGCTGTGGGCTTATGCTGACAGAGTGGTAGGTTGTTGGGACAAGGTGCCTCTTGAAATCTATAGCGAGAAAAAGCCCTTTTTGATACCATAGATGCCATGTTAAAGAAATTTTTGATGAAACAGGCTATGAAGTCGCAGCTTAAAAACGTTCCAGCAGCAGAGCAGGAGATGATTCTTGATATGGTCGAGAAGAACCCGGCATTCTTCGAAAATCTCGCAAAAGAATTGCAAGACGGACTCGCAACAGGAAAGGATCAGCAGACTGTTGCTATGGAAATAATGACGAAGCATCAAAACGAGCTCCGCAAGCTGATGGGAAAGTAATTACAATGGCAAAAAAAATATTTATATTCGTCGGTAATCCTGACAACGAATCGCTCTCATCTTCTCTTGCTGATGCGTATGCGGAAGGTGCAAAGTCTGCTGGTCATGAAGTGCGAATCACCAAAATTGCCGATATGAAATTCGATCCCATCCTTCACAGGGGATACAAAGTAATTCAAGCATACGAGCCAGATCTTTTGAAATTCCAAGAGGACGTGAAGTGGTCTGAACATTTTGTTTCCATATATCCTGTGTGGTGGTCTGATATGCCTGCTCTCATGAAGGGTCTCATCGATCGAGTGTGGATGCCTGGTTTTGCGTACAACTTTAGAAAAGGAAAAATCCCTGGATGGTATCGACGTCTCAAAGGTCGAAGCGCACGTGTGATTGTCACCTCTGATTCACACCCGTTCCTTCTCTGGTTTCTTTTTGGAGGCAACATCAATAACTGGGTGCGAGGAGTCCTACGATTTTCTGGTTTTGCTCCAGTTCGAAAGACTTGGTTTTCGGGTATGAGAGGTATAACACCAGAGAGGGTACAAGAGCTACTCAATAGGGCAAAAAAATTAGGTATAAAAGGAAAATAAAACCGCCTCACATGGGCGGTTTTATCATGTTTTGAAGAAACGGTTTGGCTCAAAAGAAAGTCTTGACGAAACCTCAAAAATTTGTTATTGAGAGTAGAGATTTTAGGTCTTTTAAAACAAACAAACTCTATTCCAAGAAAGGAAATATGCTAATCGAAAGCCCAAAAGGCAATGAATACGAGGTGGGCGAGCTTCTGGGAAGGACTGATGCTTTCAGTCTTTACCGTTGTTCATTCTCCGACGGCAAACCTGGCATCTTAAAGATCGTCTCGGCTGTCGGTTATAACGGCCTACTCGATCGCGAGGCTCATATCCTGGAGACTCTCTGGGAACAGGCTGAGCGCGTCGAGAAGGAAGGAAAGGAACGGGAGCCGGAGCGAGGAGAGATGGGTTACCGTCGATTCTTTCCCCGACTCGTTGAAAGTTTTACCGATCCCGATCAAGGAGGTCGCAGGATCACCATCCTCGGTCTCTCTAATCTCGTCGAAGATATCAGTGATCTTGTGCCTCTCGGACACATTCTGTCCCGCGAGCGCAGTCGCATCGATCCTAAGACGAGCGTCTGGATCTTGGGCAAGCTTTTGAAGCTCCTTCACTTCATTTACGAGTGCGGTGTTTCTGGTGCAAAGATCGATGGGGAGAACATCCTCATCTATCGCGAGCGTCACAATGTCCTGTTGTTCGACTGGACAAAGGCGACCATCGCTCCAGGCAACATCACCGACTCAATCGTTCGGGAGGAGATCTATCATGCTGCACGTGAGGTCATCATGGCACTTGGTGGCGATCCCGACACGGGAGAGTTGCCGAAAGATCCGGATCTCGCGGACGGCCGGTATAAAGAGCTCATCTTGAGCTTCGCTCAAGGAACAGAGACTGACGCTGGAAAGGCGCACGAGCGTTTCTATGCGTCGGTTTGGAAGATTTGGCCGAGTAAATTCCACCCTTTCACGGTTCACCCCGTGGAGACCACCAAAACAACAACAGCCGTCACTGACGGCGAAGAGGAGACCGAATAACATGGGACATCGCAAGTTTACAGAAGCATCCTTCCGGGCCACGGAGAGATCCGTTCGTTCGGAAGGCGGTTGCGCGACACATCGCGGAGAACAGCGTCATCGCGAAGGCAAGGGGCTTGATCCTCTCGTCGACCCGAAAGGCTTCGGTACGATCCGGTACTCCCGGAATCGTTTCGAGGAAATCAGCGGGAAGTTCGTCATGACTGTCGGACAGGCGATCCTCAAGGAGAGCCGGTTCGATACTACGGGATCCATGCGCGACAATGTGCAAAAGGCATTCTCGAGCCTCCCGCGGAGCTACAAGCTTCTCAAGGAAGTTTCGGGAGCGCCCCTAAGCCGTTACGATCTACAGATCATCAATTCGATCTTTGGCGACGTGAGCGACAGTTACGTTTTGTGTCGTTCGCAAGCGGAGATGGATGAGAAGATCGCCGAGCAGCTTCGCCTTATGGTTCCGGAAGGGGCTGGGGACGACGATGCTGAGGATCCGCATTACGGGATTTTCGGCGCAGCGTATCTTACTGCAGCTTCGATCGTGAAAGTGGGCCTCAAATCCTACGACTTCACGACGACCGATGCTCCGGCGCATGATGGGTTCGATGCTCGAACGCTTATCCGTGTCTTCGGCGACGATGTCTTCGACCGCGTCACCGAGAACGGCTTCCAGATCAGTCGGAACAAGCTTCCGTCGATCAAGGAGGTTGTTTCGAGTCTCACGGATCGCGCACATGCATTCGTTATTCAGATTCGCGGCCGTTCGGATGTTTACAAATTCTGGTCTGACATCTACGGCCGTGAACGCGTGGTGCAGATTCCGAGCGCGGAATTCCTGCCTGAAGTCGAAGCTGCCATCATCGGTCTGACCGAAGGCGCTCTCGACCTGCAGAACGTCAAGGACTTCCTCATCGACGTGGCTGAACTCCGTAAGGACGATGCCCAGATGATCAAGGAGGCGGTCGCCGGCATCCCGATCGGGGCGCAGGCGGCGCTGCCGAACTTCAACAAGATTCCCAAGGCGGGAATGAAGTTCCTGAAGAAGGAAGATCCGTGGCCCGAAGGTTTCGATTCCGACGGCAAACCGGTCGCAAAGGCTCCGGCTGCCAAGGGCGAAAAGAAGAAGAGCGAGAAAGTCTGGCTCTAAGGCCGACTGCTCATCAGCGAGTGGGGCGGCTCAAGGAGCCGCCCTTTTTTATTTTCGGAAAGTACATCAACTTCAACCAAGGAATACTCTTGAAAGAAAAGAAAATATTCACCGTTACAGACCTCGGAGGAGGTGATGGTGGTAAGGGCGGAGTGGTCCACAAGATCTGCCAAGTGAAAGATGCTCACACCGTTCTAAAGGTGGGCGGAGCGCAAGGTAGCCACGGGGTGAGAACCTCGAACGGTCAGTCCTTTAACTTCAGTCAGTTCGGCTGCGGCACCTTCGAGGGAGTGAGGACTCATATCACCCCTCTTATGGTAATCGAGCCGATCGGACTCCTCGATGAGGCAAATTGTCTTGCATATGAAAAAGGGGTTTCTGGAGCTCATGAAATGATCACTGTCGACGAGAATGCGCTTTGCGCGACTCTCTTCCACGGTATCTCTTCACGCCTCAAGGAGCTCGCACGCAAGAAGAATCCGAAAGGCACTATCGGCATGGGCATAGGAGAAGCGAGGCTCGACTCAGAGCTGCGTCCTGAACTCGCTATCTATGCTCGAGACCTCGGCAAACCAGGACTTCGAGAAAAGATCGAGGCTGTCAGGCAGCAGAAAATGGATGAGCTCGCAAAGATTTGCGATAACCATCTCTATCTCTTGCCCTCAGACTGGAGCGAGGCGATAAAGGAGCTCGATCTTCTTTACACCAAGCCGCAATTCGTCGACTGGATCATCAAGCGGCTCGAGAAATTCTCGAATCGTATCAAGGTCGTCGACGGAGACTATTTGGCCAAAGAGATCCTCTCGAAAGACGGGGTCGCTGTTGTTGAAAGCTCTCACGGTATCCTTACTGATCGCTATTACGGTTTCCATCCGTATGTATCGCGTCTTCGGACGCTACCTGTGGCAACACTAGAGATGCTCGAGCGAGCCGGCTTCGACGGACAGGTGGTCCGTTTAGGAGTTACTCGTGGCTATCAGATACGGCACGGTGCAGGACCTTTGGTCACTGATTCGCCGGAACTTGCCGAGAAGCTTCTTCCTGGAAGTCACAAAGAGGAGAATCGCTATCAGGGCAAAGTCCGTGTCGGACCTCTCGATCTCGTAGCCCTTCGCTATTCGATCGATGTTTGTGGTGGACCTGGCGCCTTTGATGGTATCGCCGTTACCTGGTTCGATCAGATCCAGCTCGGAGGAGAATGGAGTGTCTGTGACGCATATGCGGGCGCGGATGATCAGGAGTTCTTCTCTCCCGATGGAAAGACTATCAAAGTCCGTCGTGGCGAAGATCTTGATCAAGTCCGGCGGCAGGAGAGGCTCTCTGAAAAGCTCTTCAAATGCCGTCCGGTTCTCGATACCTTCAGAATTCCAAAGGAAGATAACGAGAGGGCGGGGGAGATCTGCTCTGTGACGCTCAAGGAAAAGCTCGGTATTCCCGTAAAGATGATCTCTTTCGGTCCCACCGAAGACGACAAGGTTTGTTTGTAAATGTCAGTCAAAGCGAGGCCAAAAACCTCGCTTTTTTAATGCCTAAACAATTAGCGTAATTTGAACACTAAATAGGCTTGACTGCAATATCTCCGTGTGGTAAAAACAGTTTAGAGCTATTCGTAGCACTTTGTCAGAGAACAGTAACCAAAACTCAGAAAAACTATGTCCTCCACACCCGAAATTACTCCGGCTGCGGCTCCTGCTGCGGCTGTTACAAACGGCTGGAACGAACGCATCGCTGCGTTTGCCACTGCTGTCAATAAAACTCCCGAAGTCATTACGCTCGCACTCACCCCGCTCGTCGGCGAACCCAGTGCGGATGCGCTCGCCGTCCTTTCGGATGCGACCGCCATCACCGATGCTGACCTCCAGGCTGCACTTGTCGGCGGAGATGTCAAAATCCCGCTCGGCGTGTTTCGCAAGAACCTCGTGAAGTTGCGCGGCGCACCCGCACCCTCGACCACCGTGTCGATGGAGCGTGGTCCGTCGTTTGACATGCTGCCGACCGTTCCTGAAGACGTGAGCTTCCTCGAGATGCTCAAGGTCGGCGGGGTGCCATTGATGGGTACCACCGAAGTGATCTCGGCCGTCAAAGCTGCTCTCGCGAACAGCCTTGGCGTGTTCGATCTCCCGGACACCCTCCTTCAGAAGATGGCCGATTTCGCCAAGGCCCAGAAGAAGCCCGTTGGCCCGAGTTGGTATAAGCTCCGGAAGACGATCTCCCGTCGCAATTACGCCGACATCCTGTCGGCCCTCGACATCGAAGGCTTCTCCGTCACTGTGGCTGCGAAGGAAGAGTTCCTCGACGGCCTCAACGAAAAGCTGTGGGCGGAGGTTCATTCCTTCTACCAGCGGCTTAAGAGCTGGAATGACACCTGGACGAGCGGCATGGCCAATCCCGGTATGGCGCTTTCCATGCTCGTTATGGCCCAAGGTGGCGCCCGTGGCCCGATGCCTGCCGGCATGATGCAGCCTCCCGAAACGGCTGGTTTGCGTGATGCGGCTGAAGCGCTCATCGAGAAGCTCAACGAGGTCTTCGCCGGCACCGGCATTCCGGTCGCTCGCGCGCTCGCTTACGACGCGACGAAGATCAAGGAAGCTCTCGAGGATTCCACGCTTCCGTCTGCCATCGGCGCGGCGGATCGTGAGCAGATGCTCAAGATGCTCGGTGTTACGGTCGGCGCAGACTACGTCCGTCTCGAGCGCAATATCACCAAGTTCGTCCTCTCGGCGATGGAGCTTCCTAAGGTCACTTCGGGTGACGAGGAGCTCCGTTATCTCGGTGCGATGCTCATGCTCGGCGGCTCGATCCCGTGGGAGAAGCTCCCTGGCGCGGCGGCTGCTCCTCGTGCCGGCCTCGGTCGGACTGGTCGCAATGGTCATGGTTCCGATCAGGAGGTTCTTGGTGCTGGTGGTCGAGAACGTCGTTACTGATCTCAGTTCCTTCGTTAGTTTTAAGTACTCGCCGGTCGTCGAAAGACGACCGGCTTTTTATTTCCTCCTGGAGGGTATGTATTTAGATATTAAAAAGGCCCCGCGCATGCGCGGGGCCTACTTCATAACTGAGGAAGGAACACTTTCTTAACGAATATCATCGACGCTACTCTTCGATAGCCTGAATCCCAAAACACACTTTCCGAATCGATGGCCTGGCAGTCAGGAACATAAGGTGCTCTCGCTTCCGGATAGAAGCGTCGGTACCCCGAGTGCAGCAGTCTGTATTGTAAAGCTGCTTGCTCCATTTCACGAAGCCAAATCTTTCGAGCTTTCTCTCCTAAAAGGCGCAGACCTTTTGAATAGAGATAGTCCGGAAGAAGATCTCTGTAAAGCGTCTCGATTGTAGCCTTGTCGCTGCTCCAGATCCCAGTCCAAAGAATAGAACACAAAGTTGAGTCACCAATAGTTCGATCAAGACCGGGAAAGTTCCGAATCCACAACCGTGTCCCAAAACGGGAAAGCCAGAACTCCATGGGCTTTTCCGAAACACCGATTTCAGCTAATGCTTTCGCAAGCTTTTCTCGGAGCTCACCTCTGAGTGCAAAGTCGACCCCTGGTCGAATGAACACTGCAAAATCATCATCAGAAGTCTTGTCGCTGTAACCTTTAGTTTTTGAACCGCAGGCAATGACGATGGGGAGGAAATCCCGGAGATCTTCGTTTGTCTGAATGGTGAGGGCAATAGCTTCCATCTTCTGTCCGTCGAGGTTTGTGTCCTCGATAAACTCAGACATCTCGACTCCTCTTTGTTGGAGTACTTCCTTACTTACAATTCCAAGAGCATGGAAATGCAACCAGGCCGTTTTGAGATTCCGTAGAAGCTCGGGGCGGGGTAGGTTGATATCCATGAAATCCTCGAACTGCTTGTATGTACTCTTTGCCTTTTCGATGTTGGTTTTAGCAATCTCACAGATCGCTATGCGAGCCGCTTCAATTGCTACAACTCGAATCTCGTATCTGCGATAGTGAAAAGCCCAGGCACTAAGCTCTAAAATGCCGATGCTCTCAGCAATTAAGGCTTGTGCTATTTCTCCAGAATATCTCTGCGTCAAAGATTCGAGCTGTTTTTGAACGAGCCACTTGGCTCTGGCTTTCGGAATAGAAGCTTCGATTCCTGCAGGAAGACTCTCGAGCTCAGTTTTGATTTTAGAGAAGATGATAGACAACCATCCTGCGTCTCTATTTTCCTTCACTTCGCTTTTCCGAACTTTTAATCTTGCTAGAGCGCGGAATCCTTCTTTGACACTGCGCTCCAAAATTTCATTAGTTTCTGGCATCGCTTCAGCCGGAGGAGGTACAATCTCTTTTTCGATGAGTACGAAAACGAGATGTGCTGCTTTGACGACTTCAGGTAATGGCCCTACTCGAATTTCGAACTCAGGTATATCACCATCGACGAAGTCCGCACGAGGATCTTTCCTCGACATAAGCTTGATCCAGGCTCTTAAATAGCTTTCGGTGAATGATACAGCTTCCTCTTTGAGTCTGGTCGAAAGTGGCTGCCAGCTCATTTTTGGAATAAGCTCGAACGGAAGATAGAGAGCAAGCACTTCATTTCCTTCTTCCTGGTCGAGAAAGTAAGAAAGCGAAACAAACAGATCAATAAGCTCTTCGTCGTCAATCAATCCTTGGTCGTGGGCAAGTGTGATTTCTTGCGACACGGGGATTTTATTGAAGACAAAACTAAGCTGTCTTAATAGCTCGATGCGCTTACTTGCATATGCATAGAGGTGAGGGTTCTGACGTATCCTTTCATCCCAGATCCATCGGTTCTCAGGATATAGGAGACTTTCAGTCGGGGAACAGATGGTGATAATGGGGCTATTAACCCCGGAATATGACTTTTGGGGGCTAGTATGTGATGACATGTTAAATATCTTTTCTATGATTGAAATTACAACAAAAATTGGAAAAGTCAACATCGCTTTTAAAATATGTCGAGTGATGTTATCTTAGGCATCTATGTCATTATCTATAGGTATTGTAGGTCTCCCAAACGTCGGTAAATCAACGCTTTTCAACGCACTTACTAAAAAGAGTGTGCTTGTAGCAAACTATCCATTTGCAACGATCGATCCTTCGGTTGGAGTTGTTGCTGTTCCCGATGAACGCCTTTACAAACTCGCTGAATTTTCAAAGACTCAAAAAATTGTTCCTGCTGCTGTCGAGTTCGTTGATATTGCGGGTCTCGTCAAAGGTGCCGCTCAAGGCGAGGGGTTAGGTAACAAGTTCCTTACTAACATTCGCGAGACTGATGCAATTGCTGAGGTGGTGCGCATTTTCGAGGACGACGATATCATTCACGTTGCTAACAAGATTGATCCTCTTTTTGATATAGAAGTGATTAATCTTGAATTGATCTCTGCGGATCTCGATACGGTTTCAAAGAGGATGATTAATCTCGGTAAAGAAGTGAAGGGTGGAAAAAAGGAGGCGATTCTTGAAATGAAAATTCTCGAGCGAGTAAAGCCAGCTCTTGCTGCAGGAAAAATGGCGTCGACAGTAACGCCGGATGAATTCGAAGCGCCATATCTTCGAAACCTCCACTTGCTCACAACAAAAAAGATGCTTTACGTTCTTAATAAAAAAACCGGAGGCAAAAATCTTGATGAAATGAAAGATGAGCGATTTACAAAGCTCATGGATTTTATTAATGCTTCAGGTGCGGGTTATGTAATCGTCGATGCAGGTTTCGAGCACGATCTTAAAGACATGACAGATGTAGAGAAAAAGGAGATGCGTGAGGGCATGGGTGCTGACAATGGTATTGATGCTCTTATTAAGAAAAGCTATGAGCTACTCGGACTCATTACATATTTCACCACCGGTGAAAAAGAAACTCGAGGTTGGACAATTCAGAAGGGATGGACTGCGCCTCTTGCCGGCACAGCAATTCATACCGACTTCAAAGACAAGTTCGTTCGCGCTCAGGTAATCGAATGGGACAAACTCCTCGCCGCAGGGTCATATGCTGCCGCTCGCGAGAAAGGTCTTGTGCGAACAGAAGGTAAAGAATATGTGGTTAAGGATGGTGACGTTATAGAGTTTATGATTTAAATAACCGGCCGAACGGCCGGTTTTGTAATTCCTGTAAAATATCTGTCTGTCAATCACAAAATCTTAGTGCTTGTGCTAAGATTTTATTGTGTTCAAAGAAACGCCCCTCACAACACGCCACCGCGTTGTTTTCTTTTTTAATTTATATGGAGCCAGACTGGAAAGATAAAATAATGCTTCACATATGGAGTTTTGTACCCGAAATTTTCATAACAGGACTTGTTGTTTTGGCTATGGGACTGTTTGCCCTGGGTTGGGTGATAAGTGGATAACTATTTATTCTAAATTGCCTCCGATTGATATACTTTTATAGGCGAAGCAGCATTATCGCTTTAGCAGGTTAATTAGTATTTATATGAAAGCAGTACATACAATTGCATTTATACTCGTCGTGGTAGGTGCGATTAATTGGGGTCTTGTTGGTGTCAACGAGAGCTGGAATCTCGTAGATTTACTCTTGGGCAAGTTGCCTATGGTTGAGAGGATTGTATATATTCTCGTTGGTCTCTCGGGTCTTGCTCTTGTCTTCACTCATAAGAAGGATTGCAAGGCGTGCGAGCCAAAGACGGATGCACCTTCAGCAATGTAAATCAAACAAAAGCTCCGCATTATGTGGAGCTTTTGTTTTGTTTGAAAAAGGCCGTCTGTCGGGTATCATAGTCCTTACGACTGTTTATAAGCTTATGTATTAAGGCTATGCAACCAAAAACGACGGCCAAAGACTTTTTTCTCTATCTATCTAGCTTCGCAGCTCTCTACGCGAGCGCTATTTCTCTCATAAGTCTTCTTTTCACCATCATAAACCGAGCGTTTCCTGATGATCTCAATTATTACTATTTCTCCTATGATCCATATACGGCGGGTATGAGGATTGCGATTGCTACGCTTGTCGTAATCTTTCCTGTATATCTTTTTCTCGCTGCGTATCTCAATCGTTACCTCCGCGCAAATCCAGATCGAAAAGACATTTCTGTTCGAAAATGGCTCACATATCTTACGATTTTCGTTACGTCGGTGACTCTCATAACTGACCTTATTGTTCTTGTGAATACGTTTTTGGGAGGAGAGATCACTTCTCGATTTACGCTTAAAGTAGCAGCAGTGATTCTTGTTGCAGGATCGGTACTTTGGTATTACCTCTATGATCTCAAGAAGAGCTTTGCACCAGAGATGCCGAATCGAACAAAATTCATTGTCTCTATCGCTTCTACAGTTGTTCTTGCGTCACTTATCGCAGGCTTTGCATTTATCGGTTCTCCGATGAAGGCTCGAGCGGTTAAATTCGATAACATGCGAATAAACGATCTTCAGACCATTCAGTCTCAGTTGATCTATAGTCATTGGCAGCAGAAGGCAGCTTTGCCAGATTCTTTGGAGGACCTTACCGATTCGATCTCAGGCTTCTCGACTCCAAAAGATCCAGAAACGGATGCAGATTATGGGTATGTTAAAACTGGCCGCCTAAGCTTCAAGCTTTGCGCAACCTTTAACCTTCCTACTGAAGTTGTTGATCGCGGCATAAAAGCAACTTCAGCGATATATCCAACTATTTCAGAGAATGAAAATTGGATGCATGAGGCAGGTAATTTCTGTTTTGAGCGAACCATAGATCCAGAACTTTATAGACCGTTTGAGAAAGATGTTCGAATATAATCCATGAAAGAGTACGATCACAAAAAATTAGAAAAGAAGTGGCAGAAGGAATGGGCGAAGAAAAAAGTATATAAGACGGAAGACGGTTCAAAAAAACCAAAGTACTTTATCCTCGACATGTTCCCGTATCCGTCAGGTGAAGGTCTGCACGTCGGCCACCCAAAGGGCTACATTGCTACTGACATAGTTTCGCGCATGAAAAGGATGCAGGGTTTCAACGTGCTCCATCCTATGGGTTTCGATGCGTTTGGTTTGCCTGCTGAAAACTACGCCATCAAAACAAAGACAAACCCAATGGTTTCTGTCGCAAAAAATGTCGAGCGTTACAAAAAACAACTCGAAATTTTAGGCTTTGATTATGATTGGTCTCGCGAAGTGAATACTACTGATCCAAAATTCTATAAATGGACTCAGTGGACATTCCTCAAGCTTCTAGAAAAAGGTCTCGCATATCAGTCTTTTGAACCAATCAACTGGTGTCCGTCGTGCAAGACGGGTCTTGCAAATGAAGACGTTGAAGACGGTAAATGCGAGCGATGTGGTTCAATCGTAGAGAAAAAACCTTTGCGACAGTGGGTAATTCGCATCACCGATTATGCGGATAGGCTTTTAGCTGACCTCGACGCTCTCGATTGGCCAGAATCAATCAAGGAGGCTCAGCGAAACTGGATAGGAAAGTCCGAAGGAGCGGAGATTGATTTTGCCATCAAAGGTTCAGCAGAAAAGGTTAAAGTCTTCACCACTCGACCTGACACTATTTTCGGTGCGACCTATGTTGTTCTTGCCCCTGAACATGAACTTATTTCAAAACTTTTGCCTGCAAATAAAGCAGAGGTAAAAGCGTATGTTGATGAAGCAAAGAAAAAAGGTGAGATTGAACGAACCGATGCAAAAAAAGAAAAGACCGGCGTCGAGCTCAAGGGTGTAAAAGCGATCAACCCTGCAAACAAAGAAGAGATTCCAGTATTCGTTGCGGATTATGTTCTCGGTCACTATGGTACGGGGGCGGTTATGGCAGTACCCGCTCATGATGAGAGGGATTTTGAGTTCGCGAAGAAATTTGCGTTACCTATAAAGAGGGTGGTCGAGCCGAAGTTTGTTACAAACGATGGTGAGGCATCTTTCAGAACCAATGAGCCTGCTATAAAAAGAGAAGTTGTCGCTGCGGTAGTGAGAAACCCTAAAGACGATACATATCTTTGTATTAGCTGGAAAGGTCATAGCATGAACGGGCTTGTGACTGGTGGGATTGAGGAAGGTGAAGATATTGTTGAAACGGCAAAACGAGAAGTCCTCGAAGAAACTGGCTATAAAAATCTTAAATTAGTTGAAGAACCGTCTGTTGTAATAAACACATTCTTCTATCACAGAATAAAAAAGGTGAATCGATGGGCGAGATTTCACTATGTATTTTTCGAGCTCGAAAACAGCGAGCGTGGCGTGGTAGATAAAAACGAGGCAGATCTTCATGAAGTTGTATGGAAGAAAAGAGATCAACTTAAAGATTTCTTCACAGTTTCAGAAGGGTCGTTCATTCTTAATCTTCTCGACAACCGAGATTGTGCCTATGTCGGTTCCGGACTTCTTATTGATTCTGGAAAATTCTCAGGCTTGGATTCGAATGTTGTGCAAAAAGAAATTACAAAGTTTGTCGGTGGAAATTGGGTCAAGAAATATAAGCTTCGCGACTGGGTATTCTCTCGTCAAAGGTATTGGGGTGAGCCTTTTCCGATCATGCATGATGGGGAAACTATTGTTCCTGTTTCAGAAAAGGATCTACCTGTCGAGCTTCCGAAGGTTTCATCATATGAACCTACTGGTACCGGCGAATCTCCGCTCGCTGCGATCGAAAAATGGGTAAACGTAAAAGTAGGTAAAGGAAAGAACGCTAAAGTCCTCAAACGAGAGACAAATACCATGCCTCAGTGGGCGGGTTCTTCGTGGTACTACTTGCGATATATGGATCCGAAGAATAATAAAGCTCTCGTCGATCCTAAAAAAGAGAAATATTGGGGAGACGTCGACTTTTATGTCGGAGGTGCAGAGCACGCCGCTCGACATCTTATATATGCACGCTTCTGGCATAAATTCCTTTACGACACAGGCGTAGTGACGACCACAGAGCCATTCAAGAGGCTTCAGTCGGTCGGTCTTATCATGGGAGAAGATGGACGAAAGATGTCCAAGCGATTCGGCAATGTCGTAAATCCAGACACCATTGTCGAAACTTACGGAGCTGACACTATGCGTGTCTATGAGATGTTTATGGGACCATTCGATCAAGCGATCGCATGGTCGACAGGAGGCATCATGGGTTCACGCAGGTTCCTTGAACGTGTTTGGAAAATGGCCGAGAAAGTAAAGAAGACGGGAACTATTTCAAATGCTTCCGAGATACTTCTTAATAAGACCATAAAGAAAGTCACCGAGGATATTGCGGAGCTCCGACACAACACCGCGATCAGCTCTCTTATGATTCTTTCAAACGAACTTGAGAAGAATGAGACGATTCCTCGAGATGTGTATGAGTCATTTATAAAACTCCTTGCACCATTTGCTCCTCATATATCCGAAGAGATATGGAGGAATCTCGGTAACAAGAAATCAGTAACTGCAGCACCGTGGCCAAGCTTTGATGCGACCAAGCTTGTCGACGAAACTGTGACTATTGTCGTTCAGGTAAATGGCAAAATGAGAGCGAGCTTTACCGCTGCTCGTGGAGAGAAAAAAGAGGCGATAGAGGCTCTTGCTTTATCGCTCGAAGAAATTAAAAAATGGATGGCAGGCAAGAAACCTCTTAAAGTAATTGTCATTCAAGACAAGTTGGTTTCAATTGTAGTGGGCGCTTAGTTCTGTAAGGATTTATAGAGCAAGCATGTCTATTTGCTAAGCACGCATAAAGTCCTGCTGGACTTTTGCTCTGCTCGGCTCGTCAGCCTGCGCAAGACTTAGCAAATAGACATGCTTGCTCTCATCTTTCGGTAAGCTTTGAGCGAGGATATTTCTTCTGCGGTCTCCCGCAGGCGCCGCGCCGAGGACAAAGCGAGCGACCTTGCGAGCGTGACCGCAGAAGAAGTGTCCGAGCGACTCTTGACAAGTGTGGTCATATTGCTTAAGCTTGACTTTGTATCAAACTACTGATAGAAATACTCAGTATTTATATATCCCTCAGGGACAAATTATTCGTTAATCAGCAGGAAGTGTTTTATTAAAATGACTACTACCCTCACGCTCAAACCTAAGCAGGTTGTAAAGGCTCTCCTCAAGAGCCTTCCAGACCGCGCTCAAGAAGTTATCGTAAAGCGATATGGACTCGGTAAAGATGCTGAGAAGATGACTCTTGAAGCGATCGGTAAGACCTATGGCATCACTCGAGAGCGAGTTCGTCAGATCGAGAACTATGCTATTTCAAATATTCAGAAATCTAAAGAATACGAGGCACAGGTAGCAGCTTTTAAAGAGCTCGAAGCCATGATGAAGGAAATGGGAGGAGTAATGGCCGAAGAAGACCTTCTTGATAGTGTTTCAAAGGACCCTTCAATTCAGAATCACATCTACTTCCTTCTCGTTTTGGGACGAACCTTTAAGTGGCAGAAAGAAGACGATCATTTCAAGCACCGATGGCATGTTGATGAGGCCACCTCAAAGAAGGTCGAGGAAGCACTCAAGAAGCTCTATAAAAACCTTAAGGACGACGATATCATTCCGGAATCCGAGATGATCGATACATTCTTGAATCATATCGAAGGCCTTAACGATCAGTACCGAAACAATGAAATTCTCAAGCGATGGCTCTCTCTTTCAAAGAAAGTAGGAAAGAATCCATTGGGTGAGTGGGGTGTATCTCATTCTCCTAACATCAAGGCGAAGGGTATGCGAGATTACGCATTCCTCGTTATCCGAAAGCACGGATCACCTATCCATTTCCGAGAAGTTGCAAAGCAAATCGAGAAGATGTTCAACAAGAAAGCTCATGTTGCTACTACGCACAACGAGCTCATCAAGGATCCTCGATTTGTACTCGTCGGTCGCGGGCTCTATGCTCTCTCTGAGTGGGGTTACATGTCAGGAGTGGTAAAAGATGTCATTAAGAAAATCATCGATAAGAGCGGCCCTCTCACAAAGAAAGAGATTATCGATAAGGTTCTCAAAGAGCGATATGTAAAGGAGAACACTATCCTTGTAAATCTCCAGAATCCTAAGTATTTCAAAAAGGATAAAGAAGGAAGGTATTCGATGGCATAAGCCAATCACAAAAACACCCGAAAGGGTGTTTTTGCATAGGGGTGCTATTACATATCCCTAGTTTACATCTATGTTTTCTAGTATCATTAAGGGTAAATGTTTTCGAACATCCTTCAATTTATCCTGGAATTCCTTTTAGGTACGGTGATACCAGAAGTATTTAACTGGATTATTTTCCTTTCCGTTATTTGGGTTCCGATTGTTCTTGCGGAGGCAGCGTGGGAAATCTGGATCACATACATTCGTGCCGATTGGTACTCTAAAATAAAAAAAGTTTTGCTCGAGGTAAAACTTCCTCGCGAGACTCTCAAATCTCCCGCAGCAATGGAGCTTGTGCTTAATTCTATTCACAACTCATCTGACGGTAATTGGTACAAAATGTACTGGGACGGAGAATTCCGCCCATACTATTCTCTCGAGCTTGTTTCTATCGAGGGTCAGGTCAAGTTTATGATCTGGACCGAGGACAGACGAAAAGGGGGGATCATGGCTGCTTTGTATTCTCAATACCCAGGAATCGAAATTCATGAGAGGGAAGATTATGCGGAAAAAGTTCAATTCGATCCGAAAAGCACAAAAATCTGGGCGGCTGACATGAAGCTTACAAAGCCTGATGCGTATCCTATAAAGACGTATGTTGATTGGGGTCTTGATCGAGACCCTAAAGAGGAGTTTAAAGTAGATCCGCTTGTGCCGGTTCTTGAGTGGCTTGGGACTGTTGGTCCGCATCAGCAGGTGTGGATTCAGTTTATTTTGCGTGCTCATAAAGAAGAGAAGAAACATCATCTTTATTTCTCTGATAAACATGACTCGTGGAAGAAGAGCGCTCAGGATGAAGTTAATAAGATTATGATGAGAGACCCAAAGTCTAAGGCTGTTATGGCCGAAGATAAGGCGGGTAAACAAGTGCGTCCCGTTATGTCTGAGGATGAAAAAGAAGTAATTACAGCGATTAGTCGAAGTATCTCTAAACCTCCATTTGATGTCGGTATTCGAGCCCTCTATATCGCAACAAAAAAAGAAGCTTTCAATCCTCCGTTTGGAACGGGTGGAATTATTTCTGGTTTCAAGCAATTCAGTTCTCAGAATCTCAACGGCATTGTTCCAAACGGTGATACATGGACGGCACAGTTCGGTTTTCCATGGCAAGACTATAAGAACATACGAAAGAATCACTATTCAAAAGCTGTGCTTGAGGCATATAGGACTCGAGGATATTTCTTTGCCCCGTATTATTCCAAACCAATGGTTCTTAATACCGAAGAGCTTGCCACCATGTTCCATTTCCCTGGCTCTGTAGCAGCGGTGCCAACCTTAGACCGCATTCCATCGAAGCGTGCAGATGCTCCGGCAAATCTTCCTATTTAACTATTGATCATGGATTCAGAACCATTACGATATTTTACAGAATCGGAGCCTTCTCCTATTGTGGAGCCTCCTAAAAAAACGAGGTTTTTTGATATAAAAATCCTTTGTGTCGGTGCAGGAGTGGTTGCAATTATTCTCTTTCTCATACACATACTTGTCGCAGCTCCAGGTGCTTATCCTAAAGGAGTGATTATTAATGTAGAAAAAGGGGAGACCATCACAGGTATTTCGAGGCAGTTAAGCGACGAGGGTGCAATAAAATCAGAGTCTGTTTTCAAAATATTCCTTTCTATATTTGGCGGCAGTCGAGGGCTTGTTGCGGGTGAATACCTTTTGGAAGAAGAACAAAATGCGATCACCCTCGCTTATAGATTCTCAAAAGGACGTTATGATCTAAAACATGTAAGAGTGACTATTCCAGAGGGTTTTAGTTCAATCGAGATTATAAACACACTCAAGCTCGAGAAGAGATTCACAAAGCTAGATCTAAAGGAGTTTGAAAAACTTGCTGCCCCAAATGAAGGATATCTTTTTCCTGACACATATTTCTTTCTTCCAAATATAACTGCGCAAGAAGCTGTTGACGCAATGCTTCGAAACTACAAGGAGAGAGTCAAAGTCCTAGCTTCAGAAATGTTTGTGTTTGGTCGATCAGAAAGTGATGTTATTAAAATGGCTTCTATCATAGAAGAAGAAGCGAGAACGGATGAATCAAGAAGAATTATTGCCGGAATTCTTTGGAAACGATTGGACGAAGGAATGCCTCTGCAGGTTGATGCTGCGTTTGCTTTCGTAAATGGAAAAAAGGACAGTGCCTTGCTTACACTTGATGATTTGAAGATCGATTCCCCGTATAACACTTATACAAATAAAGGATTACCTCCGACTGCCATAGCAAATCCTGGCTTAGCTTCGATAAAGGCTACGGTTACTCCGATAAAAACTGACTATTATTACTATCTCACCGATAAGGAAGGAAACATGCGTTATGGCGTAACTCATGACCAGCATGTCGCAAATAAGGATAGGTATTTGAGGTGATTTGAAAGCCGTGATATCGTGCGCTTGTGAACCCTTCGTCCAAGAAAAAAGTATTTGTCGGGATGTCAGGAGGAGTAGACTCCTCTGTTTCAGCAGCCTTGCTCTTAAAGCAGGGCTTTGACGTTACCGGTGTTTTCATTAAAGTCTGGCAACCAGAATGGTTTGAATGTACCTGGCGAGAGGACAGGCTTGATGCCATGCGTGTATGTGTCCATTTGGGCATTCCTTTTATGACGCTTGATCTTGAAAAGGAATACAAAAAGGAGGTGGTTGATAATATGATCTCTGAATATAGGGCAGGTAAGACTCCGAACCCGGACATTATGTGCAATAGACATGTAAAATTCGGTGGATTTTTTAAATGGGCAATAGAGCAAGGTGCGGACTTTGTCGCGACAGGTCATTACGCTCAGACAAAAGATGGAAAGCTCATGGCCGGAAAAGATGACGGCAAGGATCAGTCATATTTTTTGTGGACACTTACTAAAGAAGAGCTTTCCAAAACTATATTTCCTGTTGGTGGGATGGAGAAAAGCGAAACGAGAAGCTTGGCAAAAAAGTTCGGTCTTCCTGTTGCTGAAAAGAAAGACAGCCAAGGTCTTTGCTTTATTGGAAAAGTTAGCATCAAAGAATTCTTGTCTCATTATATTGAATCAAAGAAAGGCAATGTACTCGATGAGAAGGGAAATAAGATAGGTGAGCATGATGGAGCCCTTTTTTACACGCTCGGAGAGAGGCACGGCTTTACTGTGTGGGCGAAAACCGCAGATGAGAAACCGTATTACATTGTTGGTCGAGATATAATTTCAAATACCCTTACTGTTTCGCACAAAAGCACGAGCGGAGATCTTGAAATAGAAAAAAAGGAGTACTCACTCTCAAGCGTTAATTGGATCAATGAGCAGCCTGTTTCAGGAAAGACATACAAAGCCCGTATAAGGCACCTGGGTGTGCTTTTGGAGTGTAATATCGAACCAGTGGGCAAGGGTGAAGCTGAGATCGGATTCAAACAGCCGATAATTGTGGCTTCGGGACAGTCAATTGTGGTGTACGACGGTGAGGTATGCCTGGGAGGCGGAATCGTTGTCTAATAGCTTTAAAATAGGTGAATGGTTGATATAATGTCTCCATGTCACCAATCTTTGTTGTTAAAGCAACCGGCGAACAAGAAGTATTTAGACCAGCAAAACTCGTTGAGTCACTTTTAAAAGCTGGAGCGGGAGTAGAAAAGGCAAACGAGATTCTCGCTCATATTGAGGGCGAGCTTGTGAGCGGTATGACCACAAATGATATCTATCGTCACGCTTTCGATCTTTTGCGTAATTCTGCGCATCACATTGCTGCTCGATACTCGATGAAGAGGGCTATCGCCGAACTCGGCCCTTCCGGATTTCCATTCGAGAAATTTATCTCCGAAATATTTAAAGCGAAGGGATATCAGTCTGCCACAGGTCAGATTGTCGCGGGTTCTTGCGTCGAGCACGAGGTTGATGTTGTTGCATGGAAAGAGAGAGAGCTTGTTATGGTCGAGGCCAAATTTCACAATGAGCCAGGTCTGAAATCTGATCTTAAGGTTGCTCTATATGTTAAAGCCCGTTATGACGATTTAAAAGATAATGTTTACGATTACGGTGGAAAAAAGCATAAAATATCTGCTTTTTATCTCTTCACTAATACAAAATTTACTGATCACGCAATCCGATATGCGGAGTGCAAAGGGCTTTCTTTGGTTGGTTGGAATTATCCATCAAAAGGCAATCTTGAAGACCTCGTAACGGAAACGAAACTCCATCCTCTTACCTCTCTCGTCACTCTTACTCCGACCGAAAAGAAAATGCTTATTGATCATGGGCTTATTCTCTGTAAACATGTTCTTGAACATAAAAGTGAGCTTTCGACATATGGAATAAACAAAGAAAAAATTCCTCAGATCTTCGAAGAGATCCATAATCTTGTTAAATAATGGCAAATTTCCCACTAAAACCAATCAGAAACGCCGACTGGAACTACGGCGGCCGTAAATGGAAGCTGTCTCGATCAAAGCTTGACTTGTTCGTTGAGTGTCCTCGCTGTTTTTATGTTGATAATAAACTCGGTGTTGCGCGTCCAAAAGGTTTTCCTTTTAATCTCAACTCAGCAGTTGATCATCTTTTAAAAAAGGAGTTTGATGCGCATCGAGTCGCAAAGACTTCGCATCCTTTGATGAAGCAGTATAAGGTCGACGCTATCCCGTTCGCTCATTCCGAGATGAATACCTGGCGAGAGAACTTCGAAGGCATCCAGTTCCCGCACAAGGAATCGGGACTTCTTATTAGCGGAGCGGTAGACGATATCTGGGTGAATTCGAAAGGTGAGCTCATCGTCGTCGATTATAAGTCGACTTCCAAAGACGAGGGCGAGAAAGTCTCGCTCGACGCGGAGTGGCAGGATGGCTACAAGCGCCAGATGGAGGTCTACCAATGGCTCCTTCGAAAGAAGGGTTTTAAAGTATCGGATACGGGATATTTCGTCTATGCCAACGGTCTTCGAGATAAAAAAGCGTTCGACGCGAAGCTCGAATTCGAGGTGACTCTCATCCCATATACGGGCTCGGATGACTGGGTGGAGGAGACGATCATGAAGGCGAAAGAATGCCTCGACGCCGACGTGCTGCCTGAACCCGGAGAATATTGCGACTATTGCCATTATCGAAAGCTCGCTCGAGACGTCCAGGCGAAATTCATAAAACCTGCCGCCAAGAAACCGAAATCAAATGAGAAATCAGACAATAAAACGAGTTCGCTCCTTTAAGGAGATGGTGGAGGCGATCGTCCGCGATATTCCTGAGGGCGAGACTATGACGTACAAAGAAGTCGCGTATAAAGCCGGCTCGCCGGGTGGTGCTAGGGCCGTCGGTATGATCATGTCTCATAATTCCGACACGACCGTGCCATGTCACCGAGTCATACGCTCGGACGGCAAGATCGGTGGATATAACGGCATACGTGGAGGTAAAGAAGGTTCAAAAGCAAAGATCAAACTGCTCAAAAAAGAAGGCGTTTTGATAAGTGCATAACTCTCTAGCTTTTTTCTAAAATAGGTAGAGAATAGGGAACAGAACCCTGCTACCCATGACCGCAACATCCCCAGCACAGGATGCGTCCACAGCACTGGATGAGCGTAAACTCGTCCATTTTAACCCCGACGAAAGGATAGCCGCCTTAGAAGAAGCAAATCGAGCGCTTCAAATCAAAAACGAAGCGTTGGAGAGTGAGAATCAAGCTCTCCGAACCAAAAACGGCGATCTGCAGATCGCCAACACGGCGCTGGTTCAACAGAACCATGTCCAAGGTTCGTTTATCGTTTATCTGGCGAAAAGATTCTTTTCGTCCGATGACAACGCTCGATGGTTTGCTGGTAAAAGTGGCAAACCTGTCGACGAGAAATACGCCCATTGGCATTGGTGTCGCAACGGCGGCCGGTTAAAATTCGAAAAGGATTTTCCCACCCATATGCACGTGATGCGATTCTTTGTTCCCACGGCAAAGATGCGAGATCGGATTCGAAGATTCCTGCACACCACCTAATCCTGCAAGCGGCTCGTATGAGCCGCTTTTGTTATACTTGTCCTATGTCAAACGCAGACCAATTGAAGATTCTTTATGACGAAATGATCGGCCTTAAAGGCTCTCCTTTGTATTCATACCGAGTAGGTAACTCCTATCTACCAGTGATCGGCGAGGGAAGCGATGCATCCAACCTAATGTTTGTTGGGGAAGCACCTGGAGAAACGGAGGCAAAGACGGGAAAGCCGTTCTGTGGCCGTTCGGGGAAGCTTCTTGATGTACTGCTTGCATCAATTGGTATGGATCGAAATACCGTCTATATCACCAATCTTGTCAAAGATCGCCCTCAAGACAACCGCGATCCTTCAAAGGAAGAGATCGCACTTTATGGACCGTTTCTTGATCGACAAATAGAAATAATAAAGCCGAAAGTAATCGCTGCTCTCGGTCGACTCTCGATGAAGTATCTCTTCGAGAAGTTCGGTCTCGAAGAAGAGCTTCGGCCGATATCAAAGATCCATGGCAAAGAGTTTAAAGGCAAGACGTCGTACGGAGAAGTGACTATCGTTGCGTTATACCACCCTGCCGTGGCACTCTATAACGGATCGATGAAAGGGGAACTCATTAAAGACTTTAGCTGCTTAAAGAAATACATCGCATGAAAACAACCTGGAACCTCGGACTTCTCTATAAAAATCACGAAGATCCTCAGATTGAGACAGATATTAAGGCAATTGAAAAAGCATACGCTGCTTTCGATAAGAAATATCGAGGTAAAACTGACTATCTAAAAAATGAAGGGAAACTCCTTGCTGCGCTAACCGATTTTGAGGCATTGTTCAAAAAGCTCGCAATCTCGAAACCCCTTCAGTATTTCCAACTGGCTCAGGATCTCGATAACGACGCTATCGCTCGTGCGAAATCTACGCAGATAATGGAGCGGCTTACTAAGAATGAGCACAAGATCGTCTTTTTCGACCTAACATTAGCGAAGATTCCTGCTCCGCTTCAGAAAAAGTTCCTCGCTTCAAAGAAGCTCGCCCCTTTTCGCTATCACCTCAAGTGCATCTTTGACCGAGCAAAGCACGACCTTTCAGAGGCCGAAGAGAAAATTATGGGCCTTAAGTCCATCCCAGCGTACCAGCAGTGGCTTACCGCCACCGACAAGATCCTCAACAAGCAGGTGGTCGAATTCCAAGGCAAGAAGCTTCCGGTAGCTGAGGCGAGCCAGAAGATCCATGATCTGCCTTTGAAAGAGCGACGAGAGCTCCATGAGAAGACGATGAGGGTGCTCGAGGGTGTAAGCGACATCGCTGAAAGCGAGATAAACGCCGTTATCATGGATAAAAAGATCAATGACGAGCTCCGCGGATACAAAGAGCCGTTCGATGCGACGATCCTCGGCTACCAGAACGACAGGAAGAGCGTCATGGCTCTCGTCGATGTGGTGACGAAGAATAACTCGATCAGTCATCGCTTCTACGCTCTCAAGGCAAAGCTTTTGAAATTGCCGAATCTCGAATATTCCGATCGAAACGTGGGTATCGGCGAGAACGTCAAAGAAATCAAATTCGAAGAGGCGGTTTCTATACTTCGAGAGATATTCGGCGCGGCAGACAAGCGATATCTCGATATCCTTAACTCATATCTTGAGAACGGTCAGATCGACGTATATCCAAAGGTGGGCAAGACCGGTGGGGCATACTGCGCGGGAGCGTCGAAGATCCCGACGTTCGTACTTCTTAACTACACGAACACTCTCGATCAGGTGATGACTTTCGCACACGAGATGGGGCATGCCATTCATACCGAGATCTCGAAGGGTCAGCCACCTCTTTACGAGCATTACACAATCTCGACCGCCGAAGTCGCATCGACCTTTTTTGAGGCGATGGTATTTGACGCATTGTTCGAAAAGATGACTAAAGAAGAAAAAGTTCTCGCGCTCCATAACAAGATAAACGACGACATTCAGACTATTTTCCGTCAGATCGCATGCTTCAATTTTGAGACGGATCTACATAGAGGTGTTCGAGCAAAAGGTGCGATGTCGAAAGAAGAAATCGGTGCGTTGATGAACAAGCATATGTCGGCATATCTTGGTCCGATAACTAAAATGAAGGATATCGACGGTAATTTCTTCGTCACCTGGAGCCATATTCGCCGATTCTTCTATGTCTATTCGTATGCATTCGGCCAGCTCATCTCGAAGGCGCTTTATGCTGAGTATAAGAAAGATAACAAGTTCATCGAGAAGGTGAATAAATTCCTCGCAGCTGGCGGAAGCGACTCGCCCGAGAATATATTCAAATCGATCGGCATCGATGTGACGAAGCCTGATTTCTGGGTGAAGGGACTTAAGTCTATCGAGAAAGATATCGAGACGCTGGAAAAATTGACTTCTGGTAAATAAATGGTAGTTTTTTGATAGAACCTCAACAAAAGGCCTCAATTGAAATTTGATATCGATGATCATCTTTGTGATGTATTCCAATACGTTTCGGAATGGTTAGAG
>JACCDR012416400.1_pt1 | contig 31164 bp, 36 predicted proteins | sample 7446431 | NCBI WGS metagenome assembly JACCDR01 (sample SAMN15323443, study PRJNA562643) | freshwater metagenome | isolation source: river surface water | place: USA:Blue River Watershed | collected 2017-08-17
AGGCGGAAGTAGAGGGAGGTAGGCATCGGGCTGAAAAAAAATATATTTTACAGAGTTAAAAGGATTCGAACCTTTAAATGTTCGTGTCAAAGACGAATGCCTTAACCATTTGGCGATAACTCTATTGTTTTGGTTTTTTTATGTAATCAAATCTTATTTCAATTTTGCGTAAATTACTGTCATTATATCTATTAGAAATTTCATTTATATTTAATAATAATTGTTTTTCCCAACTTAACAAATCATTTATTTTGAATAATTTCTTATATGTTAAAGAATGTGTATAAGTAATACCGATATTATCTATTAATACTAATGTACATATAATATTGATAAAAATAGAGGTATCATTTTTTATATATTGTTGAATTGAATTTATTATATAGGTAATCAATTCATTAAGTTGTTGATAACCAAATAAAGTGATAAATTTTTCATTTACAAATGCGACTGAAAATTGTTCTGCATGGTAAATATTTACATATTCTTCATAATTTAAGCTCTTTTCAGGCCCTTTATTAAAAAAATTGAAAGGAAATAGTTTTACATCTTTAAATATTTCCAAAAAATAAGATTTAAGCTTTTTTAAAAATGTCATAAATTATACTTTTAATGGTTTGGTATCAATCCATTTATTGTTTTCAACAACTTTAATTCTTTTTGTCAATTTAGTTGAAATTTCCATTTTTTTTTCAGTTTTAAAGATAGTAAGATGCTTAAAATTTCGAACAAAATTTGAAACATACTTTTGTATAAAATTTGTTGAATCGTAGAAAATGTCATAAATGTCTTTTTCACTTAAAAATTGACTATTCAATCCTTTACATTTAATAATAGTCTCTTCTTTTGAATTTTTTATCATATAAACTTTAGGACACAAAAAGATTGCTTCTACGATCTCATTTTCTAACTTAAATTTACCTAATTCAGTATTTGAAATATATTCAGATGAAATAGGATACTTACAAAAAATACTATCTGTATCTGAATAATATACATCTAAAGTTGGATCACGCTTAAATTTGTCAATCTCTATACGACCGTATGCAGTAATAGCAGAAGCAATATGAACAGCAGAATTGTCATTTATATTTATCTTTAACTTTCTTAAATTCTCATATTTTTGAAAGCTCAAATTTTGATTAGCAAGTAACGCATCTAACTTTTCTAATACAGGATCTTTTTCAATAGTAATTAAGGACTTTTCTCCAAAAGTAGAAATATTTTTTACGTCATAAATAGAAACATATTCATTAACTTCTTTATTATCTATTAATTTTGATTCTGTTGTATTCAATTTCATTCCAAACTTTCCGTATAAAGAATTCATTATTAATTTAGTTAAAATATTTAAAGGAGTACCTTTTGGAAATTTAAGTCTGACATCATATAAATAATTAACAAAATCTTTAAAAAGTATACCTTTATTATATGAAATACCTTGCATATATTTAAATTTATATCCTAATTTTAACGCATATTTTATTTCTTCAGAAAAATAAACTTCTGTCCATGTACCAATAGGAGAAATTAGTCCCAAATCAGCGTCGTAATAATTTAAAAAAGGTTTATGCATATATTCAGGTGACGTTACTTCAACTTTTATAAAACCAAAAAAGTCACCAATATCCGTGATTGTATTAACCCATTTACCTTCTCCTATAGGCATTGGAAATGTCTTCATTACATATGGATATAAAGAATTTATATCATAATGGAAGCCATTTGTAAGGTGTGGTTTAAATAAATCTACTACACCCCCGCGATAACTTTTTCTTATAAAGGTATCTTTGTTCTTAGATAGTTTTTCTATTGGTAAATTTATATCATCGTAAAACTTTGACCTAAAATAATGTAAACTTATCCCAGGTAATGATAATGATTTTAGAGGTTCTATATTTAAAGTTTGCCTAATATAAATTAGAAAATTTTCAAAACCTTCTTGTAAAGTCAATGAATCTGATAAGCAATATTTAGCTAATTTGTCTTTAAGACTTGAACTATTTAAATAGTTATCTATATCTATAAACTCTTCACTAAAAAACTTTTTCTTATTATTAACACAAAAAATATCTGATAACAATTTTAAAGAAATAGGTAAATATAACAGTGTATCTCGGAACTCAAGTTTCAAATTAGTAGTTTTATCGTGAATAGTTATTTTGTAAATTTGATTATTTCTTGAGACTAATTTGACTAAAAAACGATCTTGAAAACCAAGACGTCTTAATAGAAAATATGAATCAAACTTATTCAGATTATGAAAAAAAAAAAGATATTTAGATTTTTTATTTATATTTCTTTTTTCTACAATTTTAACACACTCTATAATAAACTCCCATATTAGCAAATCAGACTGTAAAAAAATATCATCTTGATTTGTTAATGCTATAGTATTAAATAATTTTAAATTTTCACCAGCGACTGAGTAACATGTAACATAGTGTTGATTTTTATATGTTACAGTTTCGAAATCACAATAAAAATTTTTATACTGCGAAGTTTGTTGAGTATTTGATAATTTATTTAAATACTTGTTTTTAGCCATGTTTTTATTTACTAATAAAATGTTAAAATTACGTATATTGAATTAGAGGAAGTAGGATTCGAACCTACGAAAGAAATTTCTAATAGATTTACAGTCTATCACTATTGGCCGCTCAGTCATTCCTCTTTAAACAAAAGACAAAAGAGGGAATTGAACCCTCATTCTAAGATTTGCAATCTCATACATTACCATTATGTTATTTTGTCTTTTATTAATATTTAATTCTTATAAAAGTTAACTGAATTTTTTATTACTTCAGAAGAGCATTCTTGCATAATAATAGAATTTCTAGTAAAAGTATCAGTACAATAAAAATCTTTAATTTTTTGTTTTACAGGATACTTACTAATTTGAACAGGATTATTATACTTAGCAAATGAATACTTTATAGACTCAAAAGGAGACGAAATTGTCTTTAATGAACTATATTTTTCTCCATTTTCTAGCATTTCTTTGATATGAGATAAATAGTTTTCCTTAGAATTTAAAACAGTTAAATTTGTATTGAAAATAGCCATTACAATATCCTTTAAGCTTTTAACATTAAAAAAAGATACGAATGATTTTTGAGTTTTTTGAGGTCTATTTTCAGCATTAATATATACTTGTTCAGTTTCAAAAGAAGTTAAAGAAGGTACTATCATATCAAATTTAGTTGCTAAATAAGAGCCATGAGTATTAATCCAAATCTTTCTATTTAAATTTGAAACAATTTTTCTAGTAAAAGTTGAATCGTCTAAATTAACAGCAATAGAAGCTTTGTTTTTTCTTGAAGAGTATTTACTTAAATTTAAATTTTCGATACCTCTTGAATTACAAGAATTATTTAAATAAAAAATATTTGAAGAAGGTAATAAGGTTGAAAGAGTTCTTATAAAACTATTAACGTTATCAATTCTGTCAGAAAAATTTTCACCAATAATTATAAAAGGCTTTTTAGAGCTTACTAATAATCTTGATAAAATAGAAGATTTTCCTTCAAATACCTCAATAGCTTTTGATAAACTTAAGTTTACAAAACTAGTAGGAATATTTTCTTCAAAAACGACACCCATGGCTTGAATATTTATTAAGCTATTTTTATATCTAAATCTAATTCTTGAATTTAAAACAGCACTTTCTAAGCGTAAATTACTTCCTAATAGAATAAATAAATCCTCAACAGAGTCTATTTTGCTCATTAAATTTGTTTCATTTGCTAGATGTAAATTAGATTTTGAAGCTGTTTTTGATACTAATAATGTTTCTACTTTATCAGGATATTGATTTGATATTCTCTTTAGTAAAGAAACAGTTTCAAGATCACATTTTTCATCAACAAGAAAATTTACTTTTTCATTATTAATAAGATTGTCAACATTTTCAAAAAATTTAGCCCATGCGATTTTTTGAAAAGATTTCTTCTTATTTGAATAATCATATAAAGAATTAATTCTATTATTGTTATTTGCATCGTAACTAAATCTAGCTTTATCAGATATAATACTACTATTTATATCGTTATTATTTTTTGGTAATACTCTAAAGATTTCTGTTTCTTTAAAATTAACGTAAATATTTGATCCTAAAGAATCGGTAACATCAATACTTTCTGAAAGTCTTAATTCCCACGGTCTCGCCTTAAAAGCATAAGGCTTTGAAGTTAACGCACCTACAGGACATAAGTCAATAACATTACCTGAAATTTCAGATTCAAACATTTTTTGCACGTATGCACCAATTTCAGTACCACCACCTCTATTTAAAGTACCAAAAAATTCAACTCCAGCAACTTCAGCAGCATAACGTACACAACGAGTACAAGTAATACATCTTGTCATAATAGTTTTAATTAGAGGTCCACAGTATTTATCTTCAACCCCCTTTTTATCAAAGAAAAATCTACTATAACTGCTACCAAAAGTTTTTGTCTGGTCTTGTAAATCACACTCTCCAGCTTGATCACATATAGGACAATCTAAAGGATGATTTAATAATAAAGCCTCAACTACGTTCTCTCTTGCTTTTTTTACAAAAGGAGTATCAACCCAAATAGACATACCTTCGTCAACCTCGGTTACACAAGACGCAATTGGTTTTTCTAAATTTTCAATTTCAACTAAGCACATTCTACAATTTCCCGAAACGGATAAAGTTTCATGATAGCAAAAACGAGGAACATTAATTCCAGCATATTTACAAGCTTCTAAAATTGAGATATTAGGTTTTACTAAAAATTCAAAATCATTAATTTTTATACTAATCATAAAATTTTAATAATTTTCTTATCTATAATAAATAGATATTTACATTGGTGTGTCTTTCAAAAGTTACAGGTAATAATTCAGGTACGAAAAATAATCTTGGATGTTTATTTAACATATCTAAATCATCTTTATCAGAAGTTGATTGTCCAAAATAGATATCATCTTCATCAGATGGTTCTGTAACAATAAATCCGTCATTATGTTGAATCATCGCTGACTCAATAATTCCAATTAAAGGTACTAAAACTAATAGGAATACAAAGTAAAACACGGTAGCACCCATACCAATTTCAATGTAAGGGCTTTCTACAGGTTTTTGTCCAATCCATCCTAATAATAAGAAGTCAGAAACTAAAAACCAGTAAGCTACTCCAAAAATAGGTCTAAACTTACTGCTTCTAATTTTTGAAGTATTAATAATTGGAAGTAATAATAGAACTAAAATTGCACTAATCATTGCAACAACCCCTCCTAGTTTATCTGGAATTGATCTTAAAATTGCATAGAAAGGTAAAAAATACCATTCAGGTACAATATGAGCAGGTGTTGATAAAGGATTAGCTGGTATGTAATTATCACTATGCCCTAGCACATTAGGATAAAAAAATACGAAGAATGAAAACATTAATACTAAAACGAAGAATGAAAATAAATCTTTTACATAAAAATACGGGTAAAAAGGAATATTGTCTGTATTAGTATTAATTCCTAAAGGATTGTTTGATCCATCTTTGTGAAGTAAAGCTAAGTGAACTATTACTAATCCAGCAATAGCAAATGGCATTAGATAATGTAAACTAAAAAATCTATTTAAAGTTGCATTACTTACAGAGAACCCTCCCCATAACCATTCAACGATTGAACCTCCAACAAAAGGAACTGCAGAGAATAGGTTAGTAATTACGGTTGCTCCCCAAAAGCTCATTTGACCCCAAGGTAAAACGTAACCCATGAAAGCTGTTGCCATCATTAATAGAAAAATGATAACTCCACTTGCCCATAATCTTCCTCTTGGATAAATATACGAACCATAATATAATCCTCTAAAAATATGGCAGTATACTACAATAAAAAACATTGATGCACCGTTAGCATGAACATATCTAATTAGCCAACCATTATTAACATCAGTCATAATATGTTCAACACTGCTAAATGCTAAATCAATATGAGGACAATAATGCATTGCTAAAAAGATCCCAGTTACAATTTGTATTACTAAACAAAGACCAGCGGTTGATCCAAAACTCCACATATAATTTAAATTAATTGGAGTAGGATAATCTATAATATGAGAATCTATAAACGATAATAATGAATCTCTATTCCATCTTATTCTTGACATAATTTAATTAATTTTATTTTATAATTGCAAATTATATTAGGTTTAATATTAATTTTAAAAGATAAATAAATATCTGTTTTAGTCTAATACTAAATTATCTAATTTAGCTGCAATCCAATTTGTAAATTTATTAACCGATACTCCTCTAATAACGATCGGCATAAATCCATGGTTAACACCACAAATTTCACTACATTGACCATAATAAACTCCTTCTCTTTTAATAAATAGAGAAACTTGACTTAGTCTTCCAGGACAAGCATCAATTTTTACTCCAAATGAAGGAATAGCCCAGCTATGTAAAACATCTGCAGCAGTTACTAGAACTCTCACATGAGTATTAACAGGTAAAACAACTCTATTATCAACCTCAAGTAATCTGAAAGATCCTTTCACTAGATCACTTGTTGGTATCATATATGAATCAAAACTTAAAGTATCTCCACCCTCTAGAGTAGCATAGTCAGAATACTCATAGCTCCAGTACCACTGATGCCCAATTACTTTTAAAGTAACAACAGGATCAATTAATTCATCTAGTGAATATAGAAGTGCAAATGAAGGTATTGCAATGAAAACTAAAATTACAGCAGGTAATATAGTCCAAACAATTTCAAGTAAACTAGAATGTGTAAATTTCTGAGAAACAGGATTTGCCTTTTCATTGAAATTTATGATTACTTGGAATAACATCCAGAATACGAAAACTCCTATAATAATTAAGAAAAAGAATAAATAGTTGTGAAAAAATATCATTCCTTCCATTACTGGAGTAGCTGGATCTTGAATTCCTAATTGCCATGCTTCAGGAGCATCACAATAAGCTATAACATTAATATTATTTAAGAAATCTCTTAATATTGTCATATTTTAATTTTATTAATTTTATATATTATGCTTAGTATTGGAATCGAACCAACACCTTTATATAAAGAACAAATTTTAAGTCTGTCGCGTCTACCAGTTCCGCCAACTAAGCTAATAAGGTGAATAACGGGACTTGAACCCGTAACATTCAAAGCCACAATTTGACTCTCTACCAATTGAGATATATCCACCATTTAATGTTTATGTTCCTTTATAATATTCGGAAATAATATTACATAAGTACCTAATAAAAAGCATACTAATATACTATCTTTTGATGATAATACAATAAACATTATTATCGCAGCAAAGAAATAAATAAGATAATGTAACATAAAACCTGTTTGATAAGTTTTTATATTATCAACTAATTTTACAATCGACATTGAAATTCCAGAAGGACCTATTTTTTCAACTAGCCCTCTATCTATACTTTGATAAAAATAATGATAGCTTAATGATAAAATGTTTTGAACAAAATGCTCATTATATATTCTATCAAAATACCATTTTTTATTAAAAAAGTTAAATATAGATTTAGCCACTTTTGATTTTTTGAATAAATAGTATTCATTTAACTTAAAAGTATATATGAAATATGCTAAATAAACCCCTAATATCCCAACAATTAATGGAAGTAACTTATATTGAATATCTAAAAACTCTATATCAGTCATTGTATAATGAATAGGATTAATAAATATAGAAGTTCCCCAAAAGTTATTACCAAATCCTATAAACATGTCTTTTGATAAGTAACCAATTGAAACGCTAAAAATTGATAATATAAATAAAGGTAATGTCATTCTCCAAGAACCTTCATGTGCATGTAATGTTACATTTTTATTACCATTTGGATTAGCTAAAAAAACTAAGTATAATAATCTAGTAGAATAAAATGCAGTACAAAAAGCAGCTAATATTCCTAAAATAAATGCAAATTGTCCTACTGTAGTATAAGTAGAAGCACTTACTTCTAGTATTACATCTTTAGAATAAAAACCAGCAAGAAAAGGAAATCCAATTAAAGCTAAAGATCCTATTAACATAATAGCATAAGTAAAAGGTAATAAATTTTTTAAACCTCCCATTTTACGCATATCTTGTTCATCTGACATAGCATGAATTACAGATCCCGCACCTAAGAATAATAATGCTTTAAAAAAAGCATGATTAGATAAATGAAAAATACCTACTTCATAGCTTGATAATCCACAAGCAAACACCATGTAACCTAATTGACTACAAGTTGAATATGCAATAACTCTTTTCATATCATTTTGGAATAACCCTGTAGTTGCTGCAAAAAATGCAGTCATTGCACCAACAATTGTTACAAGAGATAATCCAGCAGGAGAGTATTCAAAAATATAAGAACATCTTATAACTAAAAATACTCCAGCAGTTACCATGGTAGCCGCATGAATTAAAGCTGAAACAGGTGTAGGACCTTCCATGGCATCTGGAAGCCAAGTATGTAAACCTAATTGAGCAGATTTACCCATAGCCCCTAAGAATAGAAAAACACAAATTAAGTCGATAACACTTATTTGATAAGTTCCAATAATAATTTTTTGATCAATTGCTAGAGGTACTAAACTAAAAACAACGTCATAATCTAAAGAATTGAATACTACATAAATAGTAAACATTCCTAATAGCAAAAAGAAGTCTCCTACTCTATTAACTAACATTGCTTTAATAGCTGCTTTATTAGCTTGTATTCTAGTAAACCAAAAATTAATTAAAAGATAAGAAGAAACCCCTACACCTTCCCATCCAACAAACATCTGTAAGAAGTTATTTGCGGTAACTAACATTAGCATAAAGAAGGTAAATAAAGATAAATAGGACATAAATCTAGGTAAATGAGGATCGTTTTCCATATACTCTGTTGAATATAAATGTACTAAGCTAGAAATAAAAGTAACTATTACTAACATAACACATGTTAAACTATCAAAACAAAAAGACCAGTTAACTGCAACAGTATCTGAGTAAATCCATTCTTTTAGATTTAAAATGTAAACGTTTCCAGATCCTATAATATCTGCTAAAAGACTAATGGAAATTAGGCAAGAAGTAAAAGTTAGCATGGTTGTAATAATGCAAACTCCTTTACCTAAAAAGCGACCGAACAAACTACCACTTAAAAATCCAAGTATTGGTAATAATATAATCAAAAATAACATACTTATTTTTTGTTCATTTATTTTAATAAAATAAGGACAAAGTGGGATTCGAACCCACGGTACACTTTATGTACTTTAGATTTCAAGTCTAACGCCTTAAACCGCTCAGCCATTTATCCAAAATGCCAGAATGGCGAAAGAACAAATATATTTGCATCTTTTAATTCAGTTGAATTTTTGATAACAAAACTTATTTGCATATTTAATTCTTTTGCCGATATATCCTTAGCACTAAAATTACAAAATTCTGTTAAATCATTAAAAACAGATAAAGGTATGTTTAAATTTAAACTTAAACTAGAAGATCCGTTGTTTGATTTTTTTAAAGTTGAAGTTTTAGCAAAACTTTTAAAATCGTTTTCAATAAATAAAAAGTTAATGAACTTATTGATATCAGATTGGTTTTCAATACTCATTTTCTCAATATAATATGAATGAATATTTTTTTTACTAAAATTATCAACTACATTTTTTTCACTATGATACTGAATTGTTGAATTTATACCAAATAAAATATACATTAACAATATACCCTTTATTTGATTATTCATTTCAGCATCAGTTGATAACCCTTCAGCTTTAACATTTTTATTTAAATCCTTTAATGAAAATTGAATGGTTATTTTCTCAATTTGTGGACATTTATTTATGTTAGAAATTGATAACTTATTTATCAAATCATATTTTGATAAATAAGAAGATGAAATAGAATTATTACGCATATATTTTATAAATTAATTAAGCAAACTGAATTACTCGCTAAATGAATATATGATAAAAAGTATGTAGGATAGATTCCCATTAATAATACAAAAAGGAATAGTGGAAACATGATAGAGAATTCTCTTAAAGAAACATCGGTGAATTTTAAAGTATAATTTACTTTAATATTACCAAAAACAACTCTATTATAAAGCCATAATGAGTACCCTCCAGATAAAATAACTCCTAAAGCACTTACAACAGCTGTAATTACATTAGTTTTATAAATACCAGTAAGTAACAAAAATTCCCCTGTAAAACTACTTGTCCCAGGTAATGCTATATTAGCTAGTGTAAATATCAAAAATAACACAGCATAAACAGGCATAAAATGAACAATACCACCATAATAATATAAAAATCTCGAATGATAACGATCATATAAAATACCTATTAATAAAAACATACCACCAGAAACAAATCCATGACTAATACTTTGAATTATAGAACCCTCTAATCCAATAACATTAAAACTAAAAATTCCTAAAGTTACCAGATTCATATGAGCTATTGATGAATAAGCTATGATTCTTTTTAAATCGGTTTGTCTTAGTGCACTTAATGATGCATAAATAACACCAATTATAGATAATAAATATACTAATGGAGAGAAATATAATGAAGCATCAGCAAAAATAGTTAAACTAAATCTTAAGAAACCGTATACACCTAATTTTAATAAAATACCAGCTAGCAGTACAGAACCTACAGTTGGCGCCTCTACGTGAGCTTCAGGTAACCAAATATGAAAAGGAAACATTGGTATTTTTGAAGCAAATGAAAAAAAGAATGCAAACCATAGGAATAATTGTTCATTAAGTGAAAAATTCCAAGCTAATAAATATTCTAAATTTAATGTACCCACTTGATTATAGATATATAAAATTCCAATCAGCATTAATAAAGATCCACATAATGTATAAAAAAAGAATAAATATACAGCTCTAATTTTTCGTTCTCTAGAACCCCAAACTCCTATAATTAAATACATTGGAATTAGGATTGCCTCGAAGAAAATATAGAATAACATTAAATCTAATACACTAAAAATTATTAAAAGAAATAATTCAATAACTAATAAGTTAATTGCATATTCTTTAAAATTATTTTCATTCCAAATGAATAAAATACAAAGAAAAACCAGTAAAGAGCTTAAAAAAAAGAAATGTACTGATATTCCATCTAATCCAAATGAATATGAAAGATTTAATAACTTAGCGTCTAATTTATAAGTAACTACTTCTTGAAAGTAATATGAATTACTGTCAAATCTAGCTAAAACAATTGCAGATAAAATCAAAGCAATACTAGAAGTAGCTATTGATACAAAACGTAATAACCCTTGTTTTGCTTTAGTTATTACTGACATTATGATAATACCTAATGTTAGTGTTGAAAATATTGAAGTTAATAACATAAAATTATAATTTATTTAATTATCTATCGATTTCCCCAAAAACTATATCTTGAGTTCCGATTATTGTCACAACATCAGCGATCATATGTCCTTTCGACATATCATCTAAAGCTTGTAAATGACCAAACCCTGGAGCTTTAATTTTACATCTATAAGGCTTCTCAGTATTATTTGAAACTAAATACACCCCAAATTCTCCTTTAGGAGCTTCTGTTGCTGTATATGTTTCTCCATGAGGTAAAACAAATCCTTCAGTGTAATATTTAAAATGATGAATAACAGCCTCCATAGAATTTTTCATTTCAGTTCTTGATGGTGGACTAATTTTATAATCATCAGTCTTAACAGGACCTGGTTTAATCATATTAATAGCATCTTGAATAATTTTTAATGATTGTCTCATTTCTTCAACACGTATTAAATATCTATCATAACAATCTCCATTACTTCCTACAGGAACTGAAAAAGAAAGATCTTGATAAATTTCATATGGCTGATTTTTTCTTAAATCCCACGGAATACCAGATCCTCGTAGCATAACACCACTAAAACCCCATTCAATGGCTTTTTTAGAACTAACAACTCCAATATCAATTAATCTTTCTTTCCAGATTCTATTAGAGGTTAGCATTTCTTCAATTTCATCCAATCTTAAATTGAATTGACTTATAAATAAATATAAATCATCTAAAAAACCTAAAGGAATATCAGCAGATACTCCTCCTGGTCTAATATAGGCCGCATGCATTCTAGCTCCAGAAACTCTTTCATAGAATTCCATTAGCTTTTCACGTTCTTCAAATGCCCATAAAAAAGGTGTCATAGCACCTACATCCATTGCATGACAACCTACGGCTAATAAGTGATTTAGTATTCTAGTTATTTCAGCGAAAATAACTCTAATGACTTTTGCTCTGTAAGGAATTTTAATATTACCTAATTTTTCAACAGCTAAAGAATAAGTATGCTCTTGAGCCATCATAGAAACGTAATCTAAACGATCAAAATAAGGTAAAGCTTGCAAATAAGTTTTATACTCAATAAGCTTTTCGGTACCTCTATGAAGTAATCCTATATGAGCATCAGCGCGTTTTACAATTTCCCCATCTAGTTCTAAAATAAGTCTTAAAACTCCATGAGCAGCAGGATGCTGTGGACCAAAATTTATTGTAAAATTTTTTAATTCTCTATTTAAATCTTTTTTTTTTAAAATCATATTTATACTTTTATACTTTACCAAGGAGTTTCATAACTAAAAGCACGAAACTCTTGAGCTAGTTCTAACGGTTCTACAACGATTCTCTTTTTTGTTTGATCATAACGAACTTCAACATATCCTGATAAAGGAAAATCCTTTCTCATAGGATAACCTTCGAATCCGTAATCTGTTAAAATTCTTCTTAAGTCTGGATGATTTTGGAAATAAATACCGTATAAATCCCATACTTCACGTTCCCACCAATTAGCGTTTCTAAATACAGGAACAATAGAATCAACAGAAGTAACTTCATTTACGAAAATTTTTACTCTTATTCTTGAATTAAATGTTAAACTTAATAAATCATAAACAACACTAAATCTATATTTAGTTTGTAATAGATCAACACCTGATATACAACTTAACAAATTAAATTGACAGTTAATATGCTTTTTTAGGTAATTTAGAACAAATAAAAGATCTTTATGATTTACATTAATTGTTTGTTCATTATTCACAGATGAATAAGATATCACTGGAATTACATTTTCTATACTTTTTAAATTTTTAATCGACATATAATAAAAGCTTGTTTTCTATATTAGAACCCAAATGAATGAATTACTATATATTGACAAATTGTCAATAATAATGTAGGAAAATAGAATAATATCCCTATAAAAAATAAAAACATTGCGAATAATAAATATATACGATCTAAGTCTACATTACTAAAAATAACTTTAAATTCATTAGTAGTAGATTCAGAAGCTTTTGGTTCAAAATAAACAACCTTTATCATTCTAATGTAATAATAAACTGAAATTGAACTTATCACAATTAATAAAATTGCTCCTAATAGTTTATTTGATGCAACTAATTCGTAAACAATTAACATTTTTGATAAGAATCCAGTTAATGGAGGTATACCTGCTACAGAGAAGAATACAAAAACAAAAGAAAATGCCCATAAACTATTATTTCTAAAAAAATTAGCTAAACTTGATAAATATAAAGGACTAAAATCTTTTGAATAAAAGCGAGACACTTCTGAATAATTTTTATAAAAAACAGTAAAATGACCCCAAATTAAAATAGAAGTAATTAAATAAATAATTAAAAAGAAATATACAGCTGTAAAACTATCTAAGCTATTTGCACTTAATCCGGCAACAAGAAAACCAGTTTGTGCAATAGAACTATAGATAATTAGTCGCTTTAATCTTTTTTGATTTAATGCAAAAAAAGTACCAACAAATGCTGATAGTAGACCAAAGACTAATAAAATATCACTAATACTATCAAATAAGGCATTAATAGAATTAATCCATTTGATAAAAAAGAAAAAAATAGCGAACTTTGGTAATACTGAAAAAACTAAAGTTGAACTAATAGGTGCACCATCATAAACATCGGGAGACCAAAAATGAAACGGCGCACAAGCTAGCTTAAAAAGTAAAGTAGAAGTAATAAATATTATTCCAATTAAAACCAGAAAGTTTAATTCATTACTATAGGTATTTAAATGAAATATTGTTAAAAGATTTAAATTATTAAGATTTAAAGTTCCTAAGCATCCATAGATTAAAGAACATCCTAATAAATAAAACCCTGAGATAAATGAACCAGATACAAAATATTTTAATCCAGCCTCTACTGAGAATGTAGAATTTCTATTTAACGAAGCTAATATGTAAAAACATAATGCTTGCATTTCCATAGTTAAATAAAATAAAATCAAATCTGAAGCACTTACCATTAACAATAATGATAAAATAGAAAGTGATAATATTGAGTAAAATTCAAAAAAATTTATTTTTTGAAACTTAAAAGACTCCTGAACAATCACTAAAGCAAAGATGCTGATTAAACCTATAATAATTTTACTAAATTTAGTTCCTTGATCATTAATTAAAAGAAAATTTGATAAAAAACCTTCTAATTGTAAATCATTATACATATAAACTAAACAAAATAAAATAAATAAAGTTTGGAAAAAAACTTCTTTACTAATAATAGGGAAATTATGTTCTAGATTATTAACAATTCTAACATTATACACCAGTTGAAATAAAATTGAAAGAGAGAAAAATATTTCTGGAATAAAAGACTTTAATGTTATAATATCCATATGTTTTAATTTAATTTTGAAATATATTTTAATCTAACTGATTAAAAATATCCTCTATGAGAATCGAACTCACATTTTTTCCGTGAAAGGGAAACGTCCTAACCGTTAGACGAAGAGGATGATGTAAATATTAAGTTAATTTTATTATTTCATAGTATTTTTTATTATTAAGAATAGAACATTATATTATCATTCTAACATTATTTTATGAAATTAATTAAATTGAAGCCTACTACAAATGGCTCTAGACACCAAATTAAGATTGATAAATCTCTTCTTATCAAAAATAATAGAATCTTTAAAAATACTATAGTAAATGTAAAGTCTTCAAATGGAAGAAGTCCAACTACAGGTCATATAACTTCATGGCATAAGGGTGGAGGGAAAAAGAAACTATACCGTGCGTTAAACTTAGAAAATCAATCTAAAAATGCGTTAGTAATAGGTATTTCTTACGATCCAAATAGAAGCGCTTTTATTTCTACAAATTTTGACCTTGATAAACGTAATTTCTTTAATGAAATCGCTACCAATCAAAATTTTCCAGGATCTCTATTACAGTCAAATCCATCATTAAGAGAATTAAAATTAGGTTTTAGAACTCAGTTAAATAATATCCCAATGGGTACTATTGTTAATAATATTAGTGAAGGATCAAGAGGACATAGTCAATATGCTAGAGCTGCTGGAACTTCAGCACAACTAATACAATTAGATAAAAAATACGCAAAATTAAAACTACCTTCGAGTAAAATAATTAGAGTTCCTGTAAACTCATACGCAAATATTGGAGTTGTTTCTAATGAAAAACATAACTTAATTTGTTTAGGAAAAGCTGGTAGAAACAGAAATCTAAACAGACGTCCTGTTGTTAGAGGAATTGCTATGAATCCAGTTGACCATCCACACGGAGGAAGAACAAACGGAGGAAGACCATCAGTTACACCTTGGGGCCTACCTACTAAAAGTAAATTTTATTTAAAAAAAAGAAAAAGAAAAAAGCATGAGCAGATCTAAATGGAAAGGAAATTTTATAGACCAAGCTGTTTTAAAAGTTTTACAAAACACAAAAAAACAACTGAAAATCTGGTCAAGAAGAAGTGTAATTCCTGCATTTTTAATAGGATCCACTGTTTTAGTATACAATGGAAAAGAATTTAAAAAAGTTACAATTACACGAGAAAAAATTGGTTTTAAATTTGGAGAATTTTGCACAACTCGAAGATATAAATCAAAATCTAAAAAATAGAATTTTTATATGCGAAACCTTTTAAAAAAAAGAATAAATACATTTGGACTTGTTAATCAAAATAAATTTTTAATAACAAACTCATTTCTTATAAAACAAGAATTAATAAATTCATTATTTAGAAAAGACGTTATAGTTTCTGGATTAGATATGACTCAATCAAACAACACTACAAGTTTAAATGTAGACGTTTTTACAAGAACTGGGAAATTATTAAAATATAGAAAAGCGTTAAAAAAAAGAGCCTTAACAACTTCAAATTCACATAAACATCAAAAAGTTAATGATTTAATACTTAGTAGTTTAAAAAATCAAATTTCCAATAATAACTTATTAATAAACTACAATAATTTAAATAAAAATATAGATAAAAAAATACTTACAGATTACTTTAAAAACTTAAAAAAATTTAGTACTGTATTATTTTCTAGAGGATTTAACCTATTTATTGATTTTTTAAAAGTAATTACTTTAATTGATCAAAATAAAATCAATCCAAAAGTATTTTTATTAATCTTAGGACAGATTTTTAAAAACCTGACCAAGAAAAAACACACCAGATTTGTTTTTTTCATTAAAACAATTTTTGACCATTTAATAAATTCTGAAAAGAATCAAATTGCAGGAATAAAATTAGTAATAAATGGAAGACTAATGGGAAAAACTAGAGCTAGTACTATAAAAATTGAACGCGGATCATTATCTTTAAATACAGTTGATTCTGGATGTATCGCAGAAAAAATGCATGTTTATACATTATACGGAGCTTTTGGATTTAAAATATGGATCAACTACAAATAATTAAAAGGAATTTATGTTATTTATACCAAAAAATACTAAATATCGAAAACAAAGAAAAGGGAAAAAGTTCAATATTATAAATAAAACAAATTCTATTGAAGGATTAAAACACGGAACTGTAGCCTTAAAAGCATTAGATTCAGGACGAGTTTCTTCTAATCATATTTTTGCTTGTAGACAATCAATGAATAAAATCATTAAAAAATTTGGACAAGTAAAAATAAATATTATTGCAGATACTCCTATAACCAAAAAACCAATTGAGATAAGAATGGGAAAAGGAAAAGGAGCTGTTGATCATTGGATCTCTAAGATTAACAGTGGATGTATTTTATTTGAAATAGAGACTAACTCTAAAATACTTGCTATTAAAGCTTTAAAAGCAGCGCAATTAAGATTGCCTATCAATACAAAAATAGTTACAGAATAGAATTAAAATACAAAAATGTCACAAAATACAATAAAGAATCAAATAATTCAAAATATTTTACTTAATAAAGACTTATCCTCAAAGCATGTACTTAGATACAAAAAATCGAGAGATTTAGGTCTTATTGACTCTAATATTGATTTTTCAAATGCATTAATTAAGAATAAAACAGCTTTAGGTGAATCTATTTACTATGAAATAAAAAATTTTAAACATAGAAACTATAAAGAGTTAACATTAAGAACATTTTTACCTTTTAGTCAGCTTTCAGATAAGTATCAACAAGCAAACGAACTTAACAAATCTTTAAACTCAATTATGAATAATAGTTCAAAAAACTATATGAATATATTAAGTCCAATTAAAGGTGGGTTCTATGGTTATTATTCTGGAATTTATGGATTTATACCAAAAAGCCAATTAAAAAGTATAATCTCTAAGTCTCTTAAAACAAATCTATTAGATAAAAGTAAACTTGCAAATCAAATCTATTTTGCAAATCTACATAATTCTAATAATTGGTTAAAACCTAGAGTTAAATTTAAATTGAGCAAAATGTCAATTATACCACACAGTATAACCAACAATTTTGTTGCAAGAAAAAAAAGAAGAATATTTAAGAGCAAATTAAATTTTGTTTTTATTGCTGAATAATTTTATTACAGATTTTATGAATAATATTATAAAAATTAAAAAACAAGTAAAAGCTTATATAAAAAAAGAAGAATTAGAAAAAATCTCCTTTTTTATAATAAGTTTTAACAACACTTCAACTGAAAAAAGTAACAATACTTTTAAGATAACTAAAAATCAGTATCTGCAGTCAGAAGCTTCATCTTTAATAGGGAAAAAAAATTTAAAGTTTCCTTTAGAAATAAAACAATTTCAAAAAGAAGATGAAATTCAAAAATATATCAATAATGATAAAAAAAATTCGATAAGTCTAATAAAAATGAATAATAATTTATTTTTAGGTAGAAAAGTTTTATCTTCATATTTAACAAATTTTAGTAAAATATATTCTAAATTTAATAATATTATGCTAAATATGGTTAGACTGTTAAGATTATTAAAGTATTTAAATGAAAATCGTGACAAATAATAATGTTGACGAAATCTTATACTTTTAATAAAAGCTTAAAATCATCTTTTGGTTTTAAGCAACTAATTTTGGAACAAGTACAGTGTAGTTGTTATTACTTAATTAAGTAATAACCTAACATTTGTGTTAGCCTTAAATCACTAATTCATAACTATCTAATTCATATTCCTTACACGAATAGAACTAAGAATGCAATCATTAGAGCGAATAGAGCGATAGCTTCAGTTAGCGCGAATCCTAAGATAGCGAATCTGAATAAATCATCTTTTAGGCTTGGGTTTCTTGAAGTACCTAGGATTAGAGATCCAAAGATAAATCCAATTCCAATTCCAGCTCCTGCTAGTCCAAAAGTTGATAGACCAGCTCCGATTTTTTGTGCAGCTTGTAGTAACATAGTAATATTATTTTACTTTTTTTAATAAAAATTTTATTAAAACAGAGGAAGAGGGATTCGAACCCTCAATTTTGGATTTGGAGACCAACATTTTACCGTTAAAATTATTCCTCTAAGACTTTATCTTTATAAAAATAGCTTTTGGCTTATTTATTAAAAAAGGAACTAGTTTACTTAAATTTTGATTGTTTTCTAGACCCTTAATTGATATAATTACTTTATAAGTTTCAATTTTAAATTGCTCTTTTGCTTTTTTATAAACATGAGGAGACTTTAATAAAGTTAATTTTTGTTCTTCTTTTGGAAGATAAAAAATACTATACTTTAAAGAAAGACTTTTTAAAATAGATTCTAAATAAAGTGAATAAGCTTTTAGTGTATAATTACACGAACTTTTGATTCTTATTTTTTTCATTTTGAAATTTTATTACTTAATATGGAAGTAAATTAAAACTTATTAATACAGAAAAAGTTAACATTAAATAAGCTAAAGAACTTGGTAAAAAAACTTTCCATCCTAAACTCATAAGCTGATCATATCTGTATCTTGGTAAAGCTGCTCTCATCCAAACGAATAAAATAACAAAAAAACAAATTTTTAATCCAAACCAGAATGATCCCGGAATAAAAGATAAAAACGAAAGTGGTGGAAGCCAACCTCCAAAAAATAAGATAGTATTCATGGCACTCATTAGTAACATATTTGAATATTCTCCTAAAGAAAATAGAGCGAATCCCATAGCAGAATATTCTACATTGTACCCAGAAACTAACTCAGCTTCTGCTTCTGGTAAATCAAATGGATGTCTATTAGTTTCTGCTAAAGCCGATGTAAAAAACATCAAAAATAAAGGAAAAAACATAACAACAAACCATAATTCTTCTTGACATGTAATTATTTCTTGTAGATCAAATGAACCACAACATACAACAATTGTAATCATTATAAATCCAAGTGATACCTCATAAGATACCATCTGAGCTGTAGATCTAAGAGCTCCTAAGAAAGCGTATTTTGAGTTACTAGACCATCCTGACATGATAATACCATAAACTCCTAATGAAGATATAGCGAATAAATATAATACTCCTATATTTATTTCAGAAAGAACTGCGTATTTGTCAAATGGAATAATAGCCCATCCCATTAAACTTATAACAAAAGTTAAAATAGGTGAAATTATAAATATTAATTGATTTGCACTACTTGGCAGTACAGTTTCTTTTAATAATAATTTCAAACCATCTGATAATGGTTGTAACAACCCATAAACTCCAATAACGTTTGGACCCATTCTTCTTTGAATAGCACCAAGTATTTTTCTTTCAGCAAGAGTAAAATAGGCTACTGATATTAGTATTGGAACTACAATAATTAATATTTTTACAATAGTTACAATATAAAAAACAGCATTTGAGTCTAATTGTAAGGTGATATACATAGTTAATATAAATTTATACTTAATTTATTTCTGGAGAGAAAGGGATTCGAACCCATGGTACACGGTTAAATGTACTTTAGATTAGCAAACTAACGCCTTAAGCCACTCAGCCATCTCTCCTAATTTTTATTTAAATAATCTTAAACCTTTTCTTTTTTTTCTAATTTTTTTACGAGGTCTACATCCATTGAAAACTTTTTTAGATTCAACTTCTAGAATAGTATTTTTTTTTGCAGCAAATTTTCCAAATAAAGAGGTTGATAATACGCTAATAATTTGTCTTCTAATTTGAATTGGAGCGATAACTTTAACTACAATCGACTTATTAAATTTCACTTTTAATTCTCGTAAATCTTTTAAAAAAGAAGTTACAACAACTTTAGCATAATATCGTAAACCTTTTTTTGATAATTTTATATTGTAGCTACCACCCGAAACACTTTTTAAAACTTTATTCGAATAATTATCTTTTATACTACAAAATATATTATTTGGTACGACTTTAATTGTTAATCTAAGGAACCTTTTATTATTTATAGTTTTATATTGCTTAAAAGGTCTACCAGAAACTTTTCTTTTAAAAATTTTCTTTAGAATAGATAAACTTTTTGCTTTTCTCGCTTTAATAAATTTATTAAATTTAGCTTTATTTTTTAACTTTTTATCGTTTTTTTTTGAATAAAAAGTTTTAAACGGCTTTTTTTCTAGATTTTTTTTTACAAGTTTTTGCATTTGTATGTGTTCTTTGTCCTCTTACAGGAAGAGACGCTTTATGTCTTAATCCTTTATATGTTTTAATGTTTTTAATAAAAGTAATATTTTCTTTTATTGATTCATGCAGTTTTTTTCCAACTAAAGATTTATTTACAATAGAATTAAGTTGATTAAATCGTTTTTCTTTTATATAATTACAATTTAATCTAGAATTTAATCCTAGCTTTGTATTTAATACTCTTTTACTTAGGTTATTTGCCCCATATAAAGATGTTAATGTCTTGAATTTTATTAAGGTATCGTTTAACTTTTTCATTATTATATTTTAATATAATTTCCGAATAAAAAACTTTTTTCTTATTACTTATTTTTTTTATTCTATTTTTTGTTTTTTTTATTAATAAGGATGCATCGAAGTGGTGAAATTGGTAGACACGCTAGGTTTAGGTTCTAGTTCAGAAATGAATAGGGGTTCAAGTCCCCTCTTCGATAGAAGAGGTCAAGAGGTACACCTTTATTGGTTAAGTACAGGAAACTAGAGGAGGGAGGTTAGGAGGGAGGAGATCAATATAAGTCCTATTATAATTATTTCTTTATAGTAAACGTCGGATATATAGCTCAGTGGTAGAGCAATGGACTTTTAATCCAGAGGCCCTGGGTTCGACCCCCAGTATGTCCATCACTCTTGTCCTTTACTAAAAGCATTTTTAGCTCAACGGCTAGAGCAATAGCCTTCTAAGCTATAGGTTAAAGGTTCGAATCCTTTAAAGTGTATTAATAAACGTTTGGGTAGCTCAGCGGTAGAGCAATGGACTGAAAATCCATGTGTCAGTGGTTCGACTCCACTCCCCGACATAATGATAATGTTATATCTTTATATAAAGATAAAAATAAATTAATTCTATGAATAATCAAATAATAAAATTTTTAAGTTTCTTAAAAAATTCATCTTTATCTAAAAAGAAATCTGTTATTGTTAATTACAACAATCTAATTATTAAGTGCGTTGAGTCTTTATATAAAGAAGGGTTGATACTATCTTATTCTATTTTAAAAGATGAAAATCAAAAAGTAAGTAAAATAGAAATCAAACTAAGAAATGTAAACGATTACATTTTAACAAGCAAAATTCAAATCGTTTCAAAACCAACAAATATAAAGTACTTACAATATCATCAACTGTGTAGGATTACTTTAAAAGAAAAAACTGGATTTTTTTCTACTAATAAAGGCATTTTAACTTTAGATGAATGTAAAAAAAATAGATTAGGAGGAGTATTTTCTTTCTACTCATAATTAAATTTTTGATATGAAAACTATAATAAATTTTTCTGAATTCGATCAAGTAAAACTAGGTAATATAAATAATAAAACCGTTATTATATTAAATAAACAAGGTTCTTCTTTTTATTTACCAATCCCTGCAGGGCTAAATTATAGCTTATTAGATAATTCAATCGAAGTATCTCTGGAGTCAGATAAAAATGTATCTTTGTTCAGCACTTTTAATAACCTTTATAGTCAAATTAAATCAAATGCTAATTTATCTAAAAAAAAGATAATTTTAAAAGGATTAGGTTTTAGATCGACTTTTGAAGATTCGACAAAAACATTAAGTTTTAAATTAGGATATAGTCATTTAAATAGTTTAAATGTTCCTGATTTTATTAAAAATGTTAAAATAAAAAAAAATACTATTTTATTAGAATCAACTGATAAAATTCTATTAGGAGATTACATTAAAAAGATACATCAGCTAAAAAAATCTGATATTTACAAGGGTAAAGGATTCTCTTATCAATACGAAAATAAAAAACTAAAAACAATTAAAAAGAAATAGATTATGACTAATTTCGAAATAAAAAATAACTTAATTAATTTTAAGCAAGCAGTTGATTTGATGTTAAAAGCTGATTTCTTAACTTATGACAAAAATATAGCTCAAAATTCAAGTTATAAAATGTTTGATCTTTATTACACTATAATGAACTTAAAAGAATTAATTCGAAATCTACAAGAAGTAAAACGTAATAAAGACGGTAGAGTTTACATATATGTTGGAAATCGTTATTTAAAATCAATTTCGAACTTACTTTTAAATGAAATAGATCATTTAAAAAATCGTATTTTAATTGTAAACTCTCCTCGAGATATTCAGAAGTCTTCTAATCAGTTTAATGTTTTTATTATATTAGGAAGTGTAAATAAAAAATTCTTATTAGAAACTTTAATAGGTAATTTATTTGTTGTACATATAATAAATGATTTAAAACATCAACCTATTAGTGGACTTTATAACATGACAAACAAAATCTCAAATGTAAATAAACTAATTTTTTTATTCGCATTAATGGAGCAAGTATTGAAAGATGATAATCTTGAAAAAATAAAAATATAATAAAAAACAATGCGTAAACTTCATAAATATAAAGTATACAACAAAGTAGATCTTGTAGCTAAATTCCCTGTTAGAATACTAAAATTTAAAAGACCAAAATGGCGTAGACTACAGGATATGTTATTAAATCAAAACACTTTAGGATCTGAGTTAATTGATATTACTGCAGTAAAAAATGATTTTAAAGTTTGGAGTAAAGTAAGCAGAGCATATAAAGAAAGACTAAAGAGTTATTCTTTTTTATCAGCTGTTTTTGATAACTCAATAAAATTGAAGCGATTAAAAGCTCAATCTAATATAAAAGTTAGAAAAGAAATGTATCAAAAATATCTTTACGAAAATTACTATAAAGTTTGTAGCTTACTATGGCTTTCAAATTATTATGCCAGTAGTTTTGAGTCAAGACAAAAAATTGCTTCTCGTTCAATTTTTGTAAATGACAAAATTGCAGCACCTAATTCTTTATTAAAAAATGGTGATATTATTTCAGTAGTTGATAACACAATTAATATTGATAAGATAATAAAAAAATATAATCCTACTTTATCTATGTTAACACATACTGAAGTGGATTACTACTCACAAAATCTAGTATTGACTAAAGATGTTTCTGATTTAAGTGAAGAAGATTTTTTTTTATTAACTTTAGATTATGTTAATGTTCAAAATCTAAGGTAAATAAATTTTTAACGCGAATATAAATTAACGGTAGATTGTCTGCCTTCCAAGCAGGAAGTATGAGTTCAAATCTCATTATTCGCATTTAATATCGGGGATATAACTCAGTTGGTAGAGTGTATGCTTTGCAAGCATGAAGTCATCGGTTCGAGTCCGATTATCTCCATGTTTGATGATATAACTCAATTGGTAGAGTGATGGAATCATAATCCATATGTTACAGGTTCAAGTCCTGTTATCATTATTCAGGACGGAATATGGCGCAGCTGGTAGCGCGCCTGTTTTGGGAACAGGAGGTCATGTGTTCAAATCGCATTATTCCGATTAAAAATCAAATTTAATTTTTATATGAAATATTTACATTTTATATTATGTTTATTACTAGTTCTTAGTGGATTAATGGTAGCTTTTTCTACAAATCCAGTAGAATCTGTATTATTTCTTATCTTAACTTTTTGCAATGCTGGTGCAATTTTAATTATGTTTAACGCCGAATTTTTAGGCCTAATTTTCATTATTGTATACGTTGGTGCTATTGCAGTACTATTCTTATTCGTTATAATGATGTTAAATGTAAAAATCCATGAGAATATATTTACTAAATTATTCAGTAAAAACTTTGGTAATTCTGTTATTACTATGTTTTTAATGTATTTAGTATCAATTGTATTATTTGTATATTTAAAATCAATCTTTTACTCAAATAATTCATTAACTGAGAATATCATTAATGCAGAACTTTTGATTGATAATTTAAATAATATAGATGTTTTAGGTCAAGTATTATATAATTATTATCTTGTATGTTTTCTATTAGCAGGTCTTGTTTTATTAATCGCTCTTGTTGGTGCAATTATTTTAACACTTCGTTTTAATAATGTTCAAAAAAGTCAATTAACTAGCAGACAGTTATCAAGAACAGACAATTTTTTATCTTTTTTTAACTAATAGATGAAATTAGAGGACTAGCTCAATGGTAGAGCGTCTCGCTTACAACGAGAATGTTAGTGGTTCGAGTCCGCTGTCTTCTATTAAATAAATTGAGAAAGTAGCTCAGTGGTTAGAGTGTTAGCCTGTCACGCTAAAAGCCGCGGGTTCAAGTCCCGTTTTTCTCGTTTACTACATAAAATTCAAAAAAAAACAAAATGATGAGTTTATTTTATATAGAGTCTGTAAAAATAGGAATTTTACTTATTTTCGCTATTATTTTATCATTTGTGATCATTTTTTTATCATATGCTTTGAGTAGTTCTGCACCTGATGTAGAAAAAGTATCCGCTTATGAGTGTGGATTTGATCCTTATGAAGACGCTAGAAATGTATTTGATGTACGTTTCTACCTAGTAGCAATCCTATTTATTATATTTGATTTAGAAGCTGTATTCTTCTTTCCTTGGTGTGTTTCATTAAGTTTCCTGAATATTGAAGGTTTTTGGGGAATGGTAGATTTCGTTATTGAGCTTTTAGCTGGATATATATATGCATGGGAAGCTGGTGCATTAGAATGGGAATAAATTAAATATTATAAAGTTGTATGTTATCTTCTAAAATAAAAGATTTAAAACTGCGAAAAAAATCATATAATACTGAAATTAATAAAAATATTTCTAGGTTTATGTTTATAAATGTATTAAATAATAAAAATATTAGTCCTGTAATTAAAAAAAAGGCTATTTATTATTTAACTAAGGCATTAACTAAAGGCGAATCTAAAACTAAGATTGTTAGAAGATGTGCCATAACAACTAGATCTAGAGTATCTCATAGAAAATTAGGTATTTCTCGTATAAAATTAAGAGAAATGTTAAAAGCAGGTGTATTACCTGGATATAGTAAAGCAGTTTGGTAAAAAATGTTATAAAAATTTATGATTCAAAAAGGAACTTATTTCAACGTTGCTGATAACTCTGGCGCAAAAAAAGTTTGTTGTATTCATGTGTCTGGTGGTTATAGAAAGCGTTATGGTAAAACAGGAGATGTTGTTATTGTATCTGTAAAAAGTTTAAGATCAAAACGTCGTGAAGTGTCGAAAATAAAAAAGGGAGATATTTTGAAAGGCCTAATTGTAAAAACAAAAGTTTATAGACCTTCATATTCTAATGAAGTTGTTTCTTTTTTTGAAAATTCAGTCGTTTTATTAAATAACCAAAATAAACTTTTAGGTACACGAGTGTTTGGTCCTATTCAAAAAACATTTAGATATACAAAGTTTTTAAGAATATTATCTCTCGCTTCAGGTGTTATTAAATAAATAGATACTCCTTGGTAGCTCAGAGGTAGAGCAAATGGCTGTTAACCATTTGGTCGTGGGTTCAATTCCCACCCAAGGATTTCGATAATATAAAAACTATTATGCCAACTTTAAACCAGTTATTAGTTACAAAATTTAGAAAAAAAAAGTTAAAAAAAACTAAGACTCCTGCGTTACGCGGTAATCCTCAATTAAAAGGAGTTTGTGTTAAGGTTTTTACAAGAACACCAAAAAAACCAAACTCTGCCTTAAGAAAAGTGGCTAAAGTTCGCTTATCTACTAAAGAAAGAGTTGAATCTTATATTCCTGGTGAAGGTCATAATTTACAGGAATACTCTGTTGTTTTAATGAGAGGAGGAAGAGTACCTGATTTACCAGGGGTAAAATATCATACAGTACGCGGAAAGTACGATTTTAAAGGTGTAAAAAATCGTAAACAGTCACGTTCAAAGTATGGTACTAAAAAATCATAATAAGTTAAAATATGAAAAAAAATCAAACATTATATAATATTTTTTTAGGATATTTAATCAAAAAAGGGAATAAGATTCAAGCTAAGAGAATAATTGATTCTACATTTTTATCATTATCACAAAAATTAAATTTGCCATTAAATGTTATTTTAAGAAAAATTCTTAAAAAAATGGGAAATAGTATTGAGATAAAAACAATAAAAATGAGAAAAAATACTCATGTAATCCCTTTTGCAATTAATCATAATCGTAAAAATTATCTTCTAGTTAAAAAAATTATGGACTCAGTTCGTGAAGATAACAGCAATCGTCCTATTAATGAAAAATTAACTGATGAATTAACTAGTATTTTAACTGATAAATCAAGTAAAAGTTTACAAAAAAATAAAGCAGCATTAAAACAAGCTGTATTAAACAGATCTAATATTCATTTTAGATGGTAAAATTATTTATGAAAAAAGCAACATCAAACTTTTTAAAATGTAAAAAAATTTTATTTAATAAACAAGGTCAAGTTATCTTTGTACGATCTTATTTATCTAATAAAACAAAAAAATTTTATCAATTCATCGCTAAAAAAGGCTCATAACTCAGAGGTTAGAGTGTACGCCTGATAAGCGTAAAGTCAGTAGTTCAAATCTACTTGAGCCTATCAAAAAATAAAAAATAATATACAATTTATGACAAACTTTAGAAATAATCATAAACATAGTTTTCACTTAGTTGATCCAAGTCCATGGCCAATGATTTCGGCAATGTCAGCATTAATGCTAACTTTTGGAGGTGTATTATATATGCACGGATATACTGGTGGTTCATTCTTATGGCAATTTGGTCTTTCAATGATATTATTCATGATGTTTTGCTGGTGGAGAGATATCATTAGAGAAGGTACTTTAGAAGGTCAACATACTAGATCAGTTCAAACTGGACTAAAGATGGGAGTGATTCTGTTTATTGTATCAGAAATTATGTTCTTCGTAGCATTCTTCTGGGCATTTTTTCATTCAAGTTTTAATCCAAGCCCTGCAATTGGTGGAGTTTGGCCTCCTGCCTTTATTGTAACTCTAGATCCTTGGAAAATTCCACTACTTAATACAATTATTTTATTAAGTTCAGGAGCTTCTGTTACATGGGCACATCATGCGATTGTAATGGGATCTAAAAAACAAGCAATTACAGCTTTAATTGTAACTATTGCTTTAGCTGCAGTGTTTACCGCATTACAAGGGTATGAGTACGCATCTGCACCATTTAATATCTCTGACGGTGTTTATGGAGCTACATTTTATATGGCAACAGGGTTTCATGGATTTCATGTATTCGTTGGAACTTGTTTCTTAACTGTATGTCTAGCACGTTTATATTTAAATCATTTTACTAGAGAGCACCACTTTGGATTCGAAGCTGCTGCTTGGTATTGGCATTTTGTAGACGTAGTTTGGCTATTTTTATTTATCTCAATCTACTGGTGGGGATCATAAAAAATTATTCAATTAATTATGTTAAATAATATTTTCATATCAAGTCCTTTAGAACAATTTTTAGTTGTTCCAATTATACCTATACAATACGGAATATTTGATTTCAGTATCACTAATGAAACAATTATTCTTATTATCGTATTTTTTTTAACTATTTCATTCATTTTATCTTTAATTAAGGAAGATAACACTTTCTATATTATACCAAATAGATGGCAAGTTATTATAGAAGTTATCTATAAATTAATTTTATCATTAGTTGTAGACAACATTAGAGACAAAAAAGGACAATTATTTTTTCCTTTAGTATTTTCTATATTTCTATTTATTTTAAGTCTAAACTTAATTGGTTTAGTTCCTTATAGCTTTACATTAACTAGTCATTTAATAGTAACATTAGCATTTAGTTTAGCAGTTTTTATTGGTATTAACATCGTTTGTATTAGAATTCATGGAATGCATTTTTTTGCATTATTTTTACCTCCAGGAACTTCTATCGTTTTAGCACTATTATTAGTTCCAATTGAACTAATTTCTTATGTGTTCAAACCTGTGAGTTTATCAATACGACTTTTTGCTAACATGATGGCAGGACATACTTTATTAAAAGTTATTGCTGGATTTGCTGCAACTTTAATGGCAAATTCAGGAATTTTATTCCTACTTCATTATGTTCCACTATTAATTTTAATTCCATTATTTGGTTTAGAACTTGGTGTAGCTTTAATTCAATCATTTGTATTTAGTATACTAATTTGTATCTATTTAAACGATTCTATTAATTTACATTAATTTTTTTAAATAAACTTTTTCTTAAGATTTTACATGAACTCGATTTTGAACTCATTTGTTATATCTTAGGAAGTTATTAGATACTGCGTAAGCGGGAAACATGACTTCCACTTTAAGTGCATTAAAGGACTGCCTTGGTATTAAAATTATAAAGTTGTGAAGTGCATAAAGTAGACTTGAAAATTTTTATTGAAGTCTATTAACTTCAGAAGAAATTCTTTCTTTAGGAAAATTGATAAAATTGGGTGAAGTAAAACATTATAGTAACTCAAAAAAAAATCAACCGAGACTTCGTTAGTAGTGGCGAGCGAACGCGAATTAGATAGAAATATTAAATAAAAATTGAATCAATCCTTAGAGGGTGATAGTCCCGTAGATTTATTATTTAATATTTGTGTATTGTAACGAATTATGTTAAATTTGTTACACTTGAGGATCTCCCCTCAAATCTAATAAATTTTAATAACCGATAGTGAACTAGTACCGTAAGGGAAAGGTGAAATAGAACTTTTTTAGAGTAAAAAGAACCTAAAATTTAATGCATATAATCTGTTGAAGCTTTTTTAAAAGTGACAGCGTACCTTTTGCATAATGGGCCAATAAGTTTATTTTTATGGCAAGTTTAAATTAATTAATAAGACGAAAAAAAATTGAGTTTTAAAAAACTTTATTTATAGTCATAAAAATAAGACCCGAAGCTGAGTGATCTAACCATGAACAGGTTGAAAGATGGGCGGAAACGTTATCTGGAGGACCGAACTCGTATCTGTAGAAAAAGATTGGGATGATTTGTGGTTAGGAGTGAAAGGCTAATCAAACTCAGGTATAGCCGGTTTTCTGCGAAATATATTTAAGTATAGCCTATAAATTATTGATGTTGGGGTAGAGCACTTTTTGAATAAGGGGGATATATATCTTACTAAGTTCTGAAAAACTCCGAATACAATATTCAACTTTTATGGAGTCAGACGATAGGCGCGAAGGTCTATCGTCAAGAGGGAAACAGCCCAGACTAACTGATAAGGTCTTTAATTATAAGTTAAGTGATAAGAGTGTGAAAAAATGATGACAATTATAAAGTAGGCTTGGAAGCAGCCATCTTTTTGAGAAAGCGTAACAGCTCATTAATCTAGTTTTTTTGCTTCGAAAATTTATAGAGACTCAAACTTATAACCGAATCATTAGATATAATATTATATGGTAGCAGAACGTTTGATATGTTGATGAAGATACTTTGTAAAAAGTATTGCAGATATTCAAAGTGAGCATATTGGCATTAGTAGCTGAAACAATGTTTAATCATTGTCGCCGTAAATCTAAGGTTTTCGATGCAACACTGCATGACATCGATTTTAAAAGACGGACCCTAAGGCAAATTACAAAAGTATAAGCTAATGGGAAATATTTAGTATGACGGAACAAAAATAATATTAGATTTTATTGAACATGAATTTAGTATTTAATTGTTTCCCGGAAATAGTACTATTTTATATATACCGTACCTTAAACCGACACAGGTAGATAAGTAGAATATACTAAGGCGTTCAAGAGAAGTATGCTGAAGGAACTCGGCAAATTAGCTCTGTAACTTCGGGAGAAGGAGTGACATTTATTGGGCAACCAGTAGATGTTGACACTAAAGAGGAAGAAACGACTGTTTAACAAAAACACAAGTCTCTGCTAATTCGAGAGAAGATGTATAGAGACTGACACCTGCCCGGTGCTGTAAGGTAATGTGGAGATGCTAAAGCATCGAAATTAAGCCCCAGCAAACGGCGGCTGTAACTCTGACGGTCCAAAGGTAGCGAAATTCCTTGTCGGGTAAGTTCCGACCTGCATGAATGGTGTAACGATTTCTTCACTGTCTCCAGCATACACTTGGTGAATTTGAAATATCCGTGAAGATGCGGATTTCTTGTGGTTAGACGGAAAGACCCCGTGCACCTTTACTATGATTTTAAGTTGCAAAACTGTATAACTTGTGTAGAATAGATGGGAGCTATTGCAATAATGAAATACCATCCTTGATATATTGTTCTGCTTAATTCTTAATAGAAGACAGCTTATGAAAGGTAGTTTGACTGGGGCGGTCACCTCCCAAAGAGTAACGGAGGTGTGCAAAGGCAAATTCAGGTGTAAAACCGTAGAGTGTAATGGCATATATTTGCTTAACTGTGAGATTGACAAATCGAACAGAGATGAAAGTCGGCCATAGTGATCCGGTGGTTCAAAGTGGAATGACCATCGCTC
>JACCDR012654913.1_pt1 | contig 31144 bp, 40 predicted proteins | sample 7446431 | NCBI WGS metagenome assembly JACCDR01 (sample SAMN15323443, study PRJNA562643) | freshwater metagenome | isolation source: river surface water | place: USA:Blue River Watershed | collected 2017-08-17
GCAATGTCCCCTGCTGCTCCCGCGAACGCCGCGCCCGATGCTCCCGAAGCGGTAACTGCCAACCAAACGTTGTTGGAAGTTCGCATCCCTTGTGAATTTTCTAGCAACACTACACTTTGCCCCGCAGGTATAGCGTACATTAAAATTGGAGTGTTTGCAGCGGTAGGTGCAGCAGTTTGTTCGTATAAACGAACATACAGGGTTGCCAAAAGGCTATTATTAGTTGCAATAATTTTCGCTATCGTGCGTGTACCTGTTACGCCCGTTAGCTGTGTTGCAGCAGCGGCAGCGGAATAAATAAACCCTTTGGTAGTAAACCCCGACGATGTGGTTGGGGCGTTGTTTGTGGTGATTGCGGCGTTGGTAATTGTCGCTTGGGATTGTCTATTTGTCGATACATACAACGAATCCCAACAGCGCATCACGGTCGTAGTGGCCGTGCCCGACGTATATGCAGTTACCAAAATTCGCACATACCGCGCGGTAACATTGAACGCGTATAACCCCGCCGCTGTAATGGTTGCGACTTCATCGCGCGTGGCGATATTAAATGCCTGCGAAGTTACCCATGTCGCATTGTCGTTACTTTGCTGGATAGACAATGTAGCTACAAATGTACCCGTTACCTGTATGAAAAGCGATTTTAATTGGCGCGAAAGCGTTTGAGTATCAAAAGCTGACATCGCAAATTGACCGTTTCCTGAAACGTTGGTAGGCGCAATCGCTTGAGGCGCTGGATCGGCGGATACCTGCGTTCCGTTCGCGATGTTGTTTAATAGCGCTAGTTCGGATGCGTTAATCCGTACCGTTTTGGGCGATTCTATAGCATTTTTAACGCCTAAAACGCGCACCAAAACCGATCCCGATGTTCCGTTATCAATAATGCGCAAATACTTAGATTGCACCGCAAAAACGTGTACCGAGTCATCCAATACCGTTTCGGTAGCAAGCGCCTGATCGCCTTGACGGGTATTATACCCCCAAATTCGCGCAAAATTGCCGTTTAGCGCATTTCCGCCGCGAATTGCAAAGTTGGGTACGCCTCCGCTAACATCGTAAGCCTGAATCAAAACTTGCGCAAATTCGGATACATCCAAATCAATATCTGCAAACCCCGCATCGAGGGGCTGGTAGAGCAGTTCCACCATACCCGTCGCGGAGCTTGGGCGCGCATTATCTAATTCGTGTGAATATGCTGCATACACTACTCCATCGCCCGATATTTTTCGACTTACGTAGATGCGCAAATACTGAATATCCGCAGGAATATAATAAACACCCGTAACCGCCTCGATGTCGGAGGTATTGGATTGTGCTTTATCGCCTTGCCCTTGTGCTTTGATGGGTATTTCTAATGAAATCGGATCGCCCCCGTTTATTACGCCACGCACGGCGATTGTGCCCACAAATGGGTCGTTGGGTTTATTTTGTGCGATTGCGATACTCACCCCCGCTAATCCAAAAGTGTCGAAATCATACAGAATTGACTCGCCAATATTGGATACAATCCCTTGCGCCAATAGTGCGCGCGGCAATGATCCGACATTGGCCACCTGATTGCCATTGGTTTGATTGCTTACAATCGTGGCCAAATTGTCATCCATTTGTTGGAAAAGCAAACTATCGTCGTCGGGCTTTATATCGACGGGCAAAGGCGCTGCAATCGCCGATACGGTCGTTTGGTTGTACCAAAACGAACCAATATAGTTTTGCTTGTTTACATCGAAAATACGCGCCTCGAGCAGGATGTCGTTGGCGCTGTATCCCGTGCCCGATGTAATCGCTACGTAGCGCAATTCGAGCAGTTCGCGATCTTCCGCCGAAAGTGGGCGCACGGGGTTTGCAGGCGTTACAGGCAGATTTGTGGTAAGGTCGATCCACGCAACCACCCCCGCGTTATTTTCTTGGCGCAATAGGTAGCGATTCGACGCGTCGATAAATACCTGCATCTGCTTTTGCGCCTCGATTGCGGCCAAAACATCCAACAAGGTAGCTTCCGTAGCGCCCCCGCCACCACCGCCACCACTCGCCGCAAAAAGGCCTTCGAGAATCGGCGTTAGTTGCGCGAAAGTTACTGCGTATGGTGTGCCCGCCGCATCGGTGATGTGCGTTACTTTGAACTTGTTTTGCTCGAAAACGCCCAATAGTGCGCCTGTTTCGGCGTTTAGAAACTTGACGCACTCCACGTCGTCTTCAGCCGTGTCGGGGGCAAATGCGATTGAACCCGCAGGCGCGTCGAGCGACACTTTTCCGTTGTCGCCTTTGGCGAATCGCACCATGTTCGGTGTTACCTGATATACCCTTAGGAACTTATCAAAAGCCATGTTGTAGTGGGTTTATAGGGTTGGTAATTTATTGATGTTGCGCAGTTTGCGGAATACCCACAAGATAAACTTCACGGGGTCAAAATCGCCCGCGTTGCTGCAATAAAGAGCCCAATCCACCGCGCCGATGGTGTGGGTGATTTCGTTTGCGCCCGCTTCATTCAAAGCGAGTTTTACCGTGCGCGTGCCCGCGTTGTTGCTGATGAATTTGGCTTTGAGATTGCCCGATACCGCCACCGAAAACGCGGGATTATCCACGATTGGAGTTGCGGTAGCAGATAGGCCGTAGGTAGCGCCTTCGAGTGCATAGAGCGCATATTTGGCCGCGTCGAATGTTTCGCCGTCGCACACCTTTTCCCAATCCCCGCTTGCCACGCCGTTGTGCTGCCAACCCACATTCGCGCCCATTTCGTTTTCGTATCCCAAAATGGCAATTTTGTGGATGTCTTCATCATACATCCCCTCGTTTTGCACTAACAGCGATACAGCCAACGAAACAGGTGTCCACCCATTGACAACTTGGCCGTTTTGCGATGCTGAAAAGCTCATATTTGATTTTATTTAGAGCGTTAAAAAATCGTTTTCAACCTTATGAAACGCCGTTTTCAGCGCCCGAACCTGCGATAAATTGCAGGCATTCAATACATCGCGCTAACAACACGCTGATCGCGCTTTGGCTGGTGTTGGCAGCTATTTCAGGCAATACCTCGACACTCGAAAGCAAAAAATAAGCGCCCGCAACGGTGCTGATACAAATTAGTGCGCGTTTGGTTTTTTCCAAGATCGGTGTAGGTTCTAGTCGCGCTAAAGATTGAGGGTTGTTTGGATTACGCATGATCGGTTGATTTTGGCGGTGCAATTCGATCTACCTGCGCTTGGATGTTATCGAGTTTTTTTTCGAGCTTTTTTAGCTCGAGTTCGACTACTTTTAGCGTCGATGCGATGTTTTGGTTGGTCTGTTTTTGATCCTCGACGGATTCCGTTTTCATTCGTCGAAACAATAGATCAAATGCAAACGATTTGATTTCTTGGTAAATCAAAATAGCTACCAACGCGGCCAACGCAAAAGCTACTACCCAAAGCGCCCAAATCGAATCATTTGATATGCAAATAACTTCCATTTTCATCTTGTTGGTATGGTCTAATGGAGTGTAGAAAAAAGGGGGCTATTATAAAAAAAGGGCTGCATCGGGCTTGATGCAACCCTTTTGGGCACGCCTTTTTGGGGCGATTACATTGCTTTGACTACGTCGTAAACAATCGCACAACGCGATGCGTTTGCGCCCGAAATCGAGCCTTGAATGCCCGAATTTACGGCTTTCACAACCGCTACCTTGATGCCTGCGCTGGTGTATTGCAGGTTGAACGCGGGCGTGGTTTGCACGGTCGTCGTGGGGGTTGGAACAGCCAACGAATCGGCCAACGCGCTGTACGCATCCGCGCTGGTCGGAGCGGCTGGATTGGCTACAACCGTGTATGCGGCTTCGATGTTTAGGAAGTCGTTGGGGTTGATCCCTGCTTGTACAGCCGCGCTAAAGTACAGGTCGCCCGCACCGCCGTCCACGTAGGTATAGCGCACGTATGTCGCCAAAATCGCGGTGTTACCGCCAGGTACAAGGCAAGCGGCGGTTACGATCCCCGACCACGATGCGGGCGTGCTGCCAACCGTCAAAACGTTGCTTGCAAGCGATGCGCCCGTACCCGAAATCGTAGCTACCGAGTAGGTTACGTTGTCCACTTTAAAGTTGGCATCGTTGCCTTCGTCAGCGTGGTTAAACGTAAACGTTTTCGCACCGCGATTGGGAACAACGCCCTGACGGATTGCAAGATAGCGAAGCGCGATGTAGCTTTGGTCGGTGTTGCAGTTGCGCTGAACCGTGATGCTGGTGTTGTCATCGAGCAGCAATTCTTCGATGCGAAGCGTGCCACGTACCGTGATCGTTAGCGCCGATGCAGTTTGCGCCGATACCGTAACCACAGGGCTTTGCATCCACATATTCGCAAAATCGCGAATCTCTTGGATAATCTGACCCTGCGCGGCCTGCGTTGCAGCGATCCCCGACCCTTCGTTGAACAGGTAGGTTTCGACGGCGTTGTTTTTCAGCGGGTTTTGGTATTTGATCCCCGAAATCCGCGCACCGCCAACGGTCGGAATCTCGAATACATAATAGCATTCGGAGGGATCGGTAAACGAGGGGCACGGGCACGCGAGGGATGCAGCTTCAGCAAGCAATCGCTTTCCACCTTTTAACGGAGCTGTAGACCAAATACGGCCGTATTGTACGTTTGCCATTTGTTTTAAAATTAAGGTGTTATAAAATAGTTTTTTATTCTTTCCAAAGGCCTTTGGGGCATTTGGTAATTTGTGGTTCGCCTTTTTCCGCGCTCACAAACGGATCGAACTTGAGCGCTGCTTTGATGCCCAAAAAGCACCCGCATTCCCCGCACGTGTTCGTATCTGCTTGGTAGCGCGGGCAATTTTTGCAGGTGTCGAGGCGATCCGTTTTAACCTGATCGGATACCTGCTCGACGCTGATCCCATTTTTTGCCGCGTATGCGATCAATTGCGGTAGGGATGCGATTTTAACCGCCCCCATTCGTATCGCGTGTATCGCCTGTTTTAGCTTTTTTCCAATATCCATTCTTTGTTTGTTTTTAGGGGAGCAGAAAACCTAGATTTTTGCGGGTTTTGCCAACCATTCCGCACGGGTCTTTGGATGACTTGCAAAGCTTGTTTTCGCGCGAACGAATAACAACCGCGCTGGTGGCAAAATCGTCGGGGTGATCGAGCATATAAGCCTGCAATAGCTCGAGTATTTTATCCGCGTCGGTTGCAGAACCGCTTTTAAAGGCCTCAATTTCTTTGGTTGTTGCGGCCTCGAACAAATCGCCTTTTGGCCGCACCGCCCCGTGCGCCCCCAACTGAATCGACACGTTTACTGCCATCGACATCGAAACGCGTTTGGCGATCAGCGATGCGAGATAGCGATTCCAAATAAAATCGTAGGCGGGATTGGCAAAAATCGGCAGTACGGTGAAATAGGCTTCATTTGCGAGTGTTTGCGTCCCTGTGGTGTTTTGGATACACTCGTAGGCCACAATCCCGCTGCTATCTACCACGCGATCCCCCACCACGTAGGCGGTATTTGCGCGAAAAAGTCGTAGCGTTGAATAGTCGTTTTGATTCGCCAACAACTCCAAGTAAAACTCCCACCCCAAACATTTTCTAAACAAATGTTCTTCTTCCTGCACGATAAACGTGCAAGCCGCGCCCGCGTCAAACCCCGCCGATGCGGGTGCGTAACTGCGTAGCCACGATGCTTTGAGAAGGGTTTGCATTGCTTGCATAGCGTTTAGGCGTTGGAGTTGGTTTGTTGTTGTTGCTGGTCTATATTCATCAATTCATTGAATTTCGAGGTCAATGCGAGTGCTAAATCCGATGTATTTTGGTAGCCTACGAAATTCTCGACCAATTTCATCGCTTGATTTACGGATTCCATGATTTTGCGTTGCAAAGGCTCGATCACGGTGGCGGATTTAAAACGAAACATATTCCAAAACTCTTGCGAGTTGCCCATCGAACCTTGCTGTTTGAGCGAAAACATCGAAGTCCATTGCGTAGCCTGATAGATCATATCTTCGGATATTTCTTTCATCGCCAAGTGGAAATTTTCGTCCGTTTTCGTGGCAAATTCATGGATCGAAATAGGCTGTTCTTCCAATGATCGGGTATGAATTACCACCCGTGAACCACCCATCCCGCTCAAAGAACCTCCGTTCGTGTAGGCCTGCTCGAGTGCATTGCGCAATTGCGTCGAACGCTCTGCATCTTCCGTATCGGTGGGAATATCGAGCATTACTTGAGCTTTCCAAGATTGATCGTATCCCGTTGTGGTGAACTTGCCTTGTTGGTATTGCAGATACGCAAAATATAGCCCTGAAATCCAATCAGGTTCGCCGTAAAAATTGCGGCCTATCGCTTCGTTTTTGATGTGGATAAACGTGCGCGTGATCCCATCGACTTCTTCAAAGTTTGGCCAAACGGGTACTTTGCGCGGCGTATTTAGCGACAAATAGGTATTTGTCCATTCGGGCGCAATCCACATAAACCGATTCCCCGTATCTTCAACGGTCATATCTTGTTCCGCTACATACCGAAACCAATCCGCCGAAAACCCCTTCACGGAACACGCAGGTACGCCCGCGACGGTAGTCATGGTTACCTCGATGCCCGCGTTTCCAAAGCGCACAAAGGACGCGATCATTTTTTGGATTTCGCGCTCGATGCCCGCACCTCCGCCCTGCGCGGCAAAGGTGGATTCTATAAAGTCTGCATAGCTATTAAACTCTTGTTCGGAGGCGATCAAATCTTTGGGGTTGCGCACGGCAAAGCCGCTTCTTTTTTTGCGCACCACCGTCATACCTCCGCCCGCCGCAAAATCCGTTTTTTGACCCATTACACCGCCCAACGTGGGCGATAGGCGGCACATTTCAAGAATAAATTGCAACACACCTTCCCCCTCCGAAAACATCGGTACATAGGGATAGAGTGTAGAAGATGTAATATAGGTATTCTTAAAATCTTTTAGTTCGCGGCTAATTGGATCGCAGACACGCCCCAATGCGATGCACTGCGCACCCGAATTATATCTATTCGGGTACGGCGCTTTTTTGGGATTAAATGGAGCTTCTTGTTCTTCTCCACATCCGCAATTTGCATCAGTTAGCGTGTCTGCCATTTTCCAATTTTTTATTCCGATGTAGTATTAAAAAAATGCGTTGGCTACGGCGCTACGTTCGTGGTTACTTGTGCGGCTGCACTAGTGGAAAGCGGCAAAGCCATTGCGTTCGTAGTCGCGGTGAGCGTGATCGAAACGTTGTGCGTATCGGTGATTGCAGCGCCCGTGCTGTGCGTTGCGGCGGTCAAACGCATTTGGCGGGCATCGCTTGCTTTGATCGTGCCTACGCCCGTTACGTGGTTTACGCCTAACAGAATGAATTTGCCCGTGTTTAGCTCCGCCACAACGACATAGCAGCAGCATTCGTCGAGATCGCGAAACCATTGATAGAACGCATCCCCGTAGCCCGCGACCGTGCCCGTGATCGTTTGCACAACGGCGCGCTGGTTGGGGCGCTCGCTGGTTTGTTCTTGCGTAAGCGACAACGTGTCAATGTCCGCTTGGAATTTCTTCCATTGTGCGGGCGTGGGTGAACCTGCCGTTGTGATCGCGGTAACGATATTCTTCTGCAAGCCCGTCGTACCAACTGTGGCCTCGTTAAAATCCTTGCACTCGACTAGATATAGCGCCTTAACCCCCGCATTCGCAATCGGGCAATCATTGATGCCCGCTAAAAAATTTGCTGTTACACACATCTTGGTTTGATGTTAGAGTGTTAAAAAAAGGGGTTCTAGAGTTCGGGCTTGAACTGCGTTTCGGAGTTCCAACCAACCACTACCATCGAAGGGTCTAGGAAGTTCATCCCTACTCGGAGGGCAAAAATCGCATCGCGTTTGCCTTTGTGGTAAAGATCCCCGCGCGCACGAATCAGTAAGCCCATCCCCTGCGAGTTGTCCACGCCCAATTCGTCGGTTACGATATCGCTTTGCGAAATCAATTGACCAGGTGCGACAAATACAAGGCGCTGGTTCAACGATTTGTTGGTTGTAGGATCGACTGCCCCCATTTGGCTATCAAAGTTGCCCCATTCGTCCATACGGATCACCAAGAAGTTGTCATATGGAATGGTTGCATAGCCCGCTTGTTCTTGACCCGTAACGCCGTTGGTGATGTTCTCATAGGCGCTGAAAACGTTGAGCGATTGTAGCGCGCGTTTCAGTGCGTCGAAAATATCGGGTTGCGCCAAAATAACGCTTCGAGCGCGGCCATTACGGACGGGGATGTTGAACGCTTTGAGTTTGGGCGAAGCGACGTTAATCAGCTTATCCAGCACTTGGCGCACATCGTTCGGGTTGGTTGCATCCAGCCCTGTTAGGCCGTTCCAGCTATTGGTATCGACGTATTTTACGCGTTCAGCGGCGGGAATGCTGGGATCGGTTGCATCTACTAAACGCTTCATCCAGCCATCGCAGGAAGTAAGCATAGCCGCAATGTCGTCGAACACGTCGATTTCGGGAGCGATTGAGCGGTTGGTGTAAAACGGCGGTACGTTGATGCTGGTAATGTCCTGTTTGTTTCCGAACCACATCAGTTGATACACCGATTCCGAAAGCCCTGCTAGAACCATCGTCAAAAGCGCCCCTTCTGTAGCTCTTAGCTCTGACGTGGGTTCAAAATAACGCTTCCAGCCATCGTTGGCGACTAGTTCGCGGCAAGTGCTGAAAATATCCGCGAAGCACCACGTAGCATTCATTTCGACGCGGCACATTTCGATTTTTACCCGTCGGTTCTTGACGTTTACGCTCGGATTCCAATCGTCGCAACTAGTACCTGCGCGCAAAACACCCGACGGTTGGCGCATAAACAAAAATTCCTTTTCATCACGCCCGAATCGGTGCGTATAAATCGGCAGCATAGATGCCAATGGGTTGTCTGCCTTGAGGATGCTATCTCGGAAAATAGCTTGTGTCTCCTTCAAGGGAAGATCGACGGTATAGGCTGGAGTTTCGACGGTAGCCATGTTTATATCAAATTATTGATTAAAGAAATAGATTTTTGAGTTTTACAGCGCTTTTTTGTGCGTGCTATTTTGCAAGTGAAGCGTGTTTTTGAATATACACGGCTTTTTGACGCTCGATTTCTGCTTCTGCCTTTTCAGCGGGCAGGTTCATATCGGCGTACTCTTTGCGTGTTTTTGCCACGATTTTTTGGAAATTGGGATCACTTTCCACATCAAACGTTTCGACGGGAAGCAGGTTGCCGTCCGTTTTGGGCGCGGGTTGGGTATTGGCTTTGGCCAACGATTTTACGCCGATGGTTTTAGCCATTTCGTCGATGCGAGCGGCAAGCGCCTCGATTTGGGCTTCGTGTGCTTCTTGCATCGCTTGAAGTTTCGCTTCAAAGCCCTTTTTGCTTTCTTCCTGCGTTTTGTTTGCTGCTTCGATCTGCGATTTTTCGCCTTCGGCCAACGCTTTTTCGATGGTTTCGATCTTGGCGTTCAGATCAGCGATTTTTTGCGTTGTTTCGATTACGCTTTGTTGCGCGGCTTGTGCAGCGAGTTGGGCTACCTTTTCCTCGTAGGCTTGGATATCAGCCTCGAAAGTGGCCGTTGTTTGCTCGAGTTTTTCGAGGTTTTCGGGCGTTTGTTTGATGCCAAAAATGCCCAAAGCAGATTGGAGCATGGATTTGAGAAGATTCATAGATTTGATGCTGTTTTGAGATTGGATAATGGGTTGCTGATGGTTTGCGGTTTCTTTGGCTTGGAAGCGGGGTTGGGCGCTTTGGCTATCAAAAATCGGGTATTCATCCTCCGATGCACAGCTATCGCACAAGACCAAAAGCGCATCAAACGCTTCTTGCATCGTGCCGATTCTATCTGCCAACCCAACGCGGATTGCATTTTGACCTACAAACGTGTTCCCCGCCAATACGCCCTCGGGGTCAGTATCGAGGTTGGGGCGGGCGCTGGTAACGGCGTTGGTAAACACGCGGTTGATCGGATCGAGCATATCGCGGCGCAATTTGACGGTGTTCCCCTCGAGCGCCTGTTCGTAGGCCGCGTTTTTGTCCGTCGAGGCGGTGGCCTTGACGACGATTTCGCGCAGTCCTTGCTCCTCGAGCATTGCCGAATCGTCGAGCAGCGTAACCATCGTGCCGATACTGCCAACGCCTGCGGTTTCGCTCGAAAGCACCACTTCGCGTGCCTGCGAAGCGATCCAATACGCCGCCGAATACGCCGCATCCGACACGTAAGCCGTAATCGGTTTGCCGTAGTTGGTTTCAAAATCGCGTACATCTTTGGCCAAATCCATTGTGCCCGCAACCTCACCTCCAGGTGAATCGACTACCAGCAAAACGCCCTTCACCTGTGGGTTTTGCCCCATCATTTGAAGCTCTTTGCGCGTTTGTGCCGTGCCTTTACTGCACCAATCCGAATCCTTCTGGATTACGCCTTTGATTGCTACCACACCGATCAGATCACCCGAATAGGCGCTTTGTAGCACCTCCATTTCGTACATATCCCCGTCTTCGCCATCGGCCATGAATTTGCGCTTTTTGTACCCGCCGTTGGGGTTCTTTTTATCGGGCGCGCATTTGGCAATGGTTACAAACTTTGGTTTGGTTGCAGCTTCGTGTTCTTTGCGCATTTGGTCGATCTCGCTTTTGAGCGAAACATCGCCTTTTTGGGCGCGGGTGATGTTGGTTCGGAGCTGCATTAGCAAGCTACTTTTGTGTAGTTCGCTAATCGCCCAAGCGCCCCCAAGCTTATGCAGATTTGCCATGTTTTTTTATTTGCTATTTTTTGCACAAAAAGCACTTTTGGATGCTATTTCGATAAAAAGAAAGCCCCTTCCAACAACCCAAAAGCACGATAAACACGCGATTTAGGGGCTTTCTTGTACTTAAAGATACGATTTTACCGAAAGGCGAAAAATCGCCTATCGAGCGCAGGCGGATACACTCGATTTTTGTAGTCAAAAAATAGTCAAAAATGCAAAGGCGGTTCAATTTTTGCGGCGATGCAAACAGCAAGTAACTTTCATCGCAAACGCGCGGCGGCGGGATGCCCACTGCGCTTTTTTTGTGCCCGTTTTAAAAAATTGTCCCTTTTTTTTGGGACATTTTGAAGATTTGTTTTACCTTTGCTGTATAACCAACCAAAAGCCGTTGCACCATGAAAGAACTAAAAGAAGCCATCCTCCAAGCCCTTCGCCTCGAAGGTAAACTACCCTTTGCCACCATCGAGCAGCGCTATCCCAGCGCTGATGCCCAACAACTGCATCGCGCGTACCAAGCCGCGATGTTTCAAATCGAGGTTGAAGAACTCGAGCCCGCCCCAAACCCCGAAGATTTCGAGGTGTTGCACAGCGACACCCTCGAAAATGGAGAGTTTGATTTCGAGGCGCAAAACGCCGCGCGCATCGAGCTATTCGAGCGCCAAACCAAAGACTTATGCGCGCTTAGCGATGCGTATAAGGCGCTGAAAGAGAAAAGCGCGGAAATCGACCGCACCCTCGATGCCATCGAAACCATCCTCCACCGCGTCAAAGTGCGCGCGTGGTTAGGTCGCCCGCAAGATGACTTTATATATATTGATCCCGCAGATCGCCGTCGCGGGGGCGTTCCCGATGATTGGCGCACCGAATTTTACGCAACCAGCCCCACCAAACCAACCCACCATTCCGACAATGAATAGTCAAACACCCAAACACACGCGCGCGCACCTGCGGCGGTATTATGCCCAACACCCCGACGAGGCCAATGCGGAGTTTGAGCGCCTCGAGGCCGCTATCGTCGGGGATAGCGGCCAATCGGCTTTGGCAATCGTGCGCCGATTGGCCGAACTGCCTACATCGGCGTTCAATCCCGCCCCGCCGATTTGTTATAAAACCCTGATACGCGTGCTGCAAAAGCGGCGGTTTGGGTTCGACATAAATGGAATACTAAACTGCATCCCGTTTTTCAAGCACCTGCACAAACAGGCTGATGCGGTGTTGTTCAATCTCGACACCGAAACCCGCACGCATCTACAAATCGCCGCGCGCGTGTTTCGCAAAATTTCGATCTGATGAATAGATACCTATACATTATGCGGGACAAGGCGCGCCCGCACGATGTCAAAATTGGGATTTCCGTTGATCCCGCCGCGCGCGCCCTCGAGATCAAAAGCAGCACCAACGGGAAAATAAAACCCGTCGTAGTGGCCAAATATTGGTTGCGCGATGCGGAGCAAATCGAGCGGGCGATACACCAGCGCTACCGCGCGCACTCCATTACGCGGATCGGATCGGGTAAAACGGAGTGGTTTCGGATGCGTACTACCGTGTTCGTTCAATTACGCCTTTGGTGTATTTGGGCGAAACAGCGCACACAAGAAGCGATCTTGGCGTGCGCTTTGGTCTTTATGGCCTTGTGGTTGCTTTCGCTGATCTTAAACCCCGCAAAATGATCGACCGCACCAAAATCGAGTGGGTAGTATCGCACCGCGTTTTGGATTGCCTTTGGCTCGACGTTTGGGAAACCGAAAATCGCGAGCAGATCGTAACACGGCGCTATATCGAGCAGCGCGCCGTTTTACACACGCCCATCGGCGATTTTTCGCTACAGGGCGATTTAGACCCCGCGATGTTCGCCCCGCCGATTACAATGGATGTTTTGCGCGCGGCCTTGTTGCGCACAAGACGCTACGCGGGGCAAAAGCAATCCACCAAAAAGGAGGTATTCTTCACGAGCGATGTAGAGCCCTTTGTTTTCAGGGGCGTACATACGCGGAGCGATGCACTCGCCGCGCAATGGGAAAAGCAGTTGCGTGCGGAGGTGAAGGAACGCGCACAAGCCGCTGCACAAATCACGCGGAGCGGCACGCGATACCGCCGCGTGCGGGGCAAAATGCGCGATCTGATCGAGCAGGCCGCGCACGGGGTTTGCGCCCGCTGGTGGGAAATGCGCACGTTCGAGATCGCGATGGAGGAACTATCCGCGCTGCAAGCGCCAAGCGCCGCGCAAATTTTGACGTGGGCTGGACGGTACACGCCTTTCCCTGCCGTGCCGTTTTGCCACGCGCACCCCGTTGTTCGCATCGAGCGCGTGGAGGGCGATCAAAACGCCGTGCTGGTGCATACGCTCGACATTTCGGGGCACTCCAACACCTACCGAATCGCCGCGCTCGAGTTCGGGCAAAGGGTTCGTTTTGAAGATTGGCACGCACTCGGATATGCAACCCCACCCGCACCCACCAATCCCGCCCGCAACGCCTTTTTGGAGTATCGAAAGAAGGCGCGAATCGGCGCGGCGAAAGAACTAAAAGCACTACCGCGCGGGAAAAAGCCCACCGCCGAACAGGAAAAAAAAGGGCATATTGGCAAATTTACACCAAAACCAAAGCTATAATATGAAAAAAGCATTGAACATGGACGGGTGGACACTCCAACAAACCACCAACGGGCAATGGTGCTACACAAACCAAGATCAATCCAAAAGCATCCCGATTGCCGCACACCAAGTACCCGTTATCCTGCAAAACGAAGCGAATTTGCAGGCCAATACGGACGATACCGAACCCGCCGAACGCTCCGCCGAATAGCGTTTTGCATTGATTTTCAATATAAAACACCTTGAAAAGTGAAACAATCTCGCGCGATTTATCGTATATAGGGCATTGTTTCACTTTTAAATTTTGACTACACTATGCTGATGCATACACCGTTGCACTGCAATCTGCGCTACGCAATTGAAAAGCACCTACAAATCGAGATCACCTACAAAGACGATACCGAACCCCGCTACGTGCTGCCCTTTTGTATGGGGCGCTCGACAAAGGGGAACTTGGTACTGCGTGCCTACCAAGTCAGCGGATCATCGGACAGCAACACGCCCAAAGCGTGGAAACTGCTATTGATCGACGAAATCCGCGATCTAAAAGTTTGCTCGAAAGTTTTTTACCCCACCACGTTTGTAGATTACAACGTGGGGGACAAGGGAATGCAGACTATTTTCGCGCAAGTCTATTACTAGACTATGCGCAAAATAGCCTATTTTTAAGCCTCAAACCCCACGTTTGGGGCTTTTTTTATCTGTTTTTTAACTATTTATACACCAACCACCACCTTATTATGATTCAGGTAACCAAGCGGGACGGCACATTGCAAGCCGTTTCCATCGAGAAAATAACCCAACGCATCGCGGCGTTGTGCAGCGGTTTGAACATGAATTTTGTCCAAATCGACCTGATCGCCAAAACGGTCGTAGCGGGCATTTACGACCGCGTTTCCACCGTCGAACTCGACAATCTCGCCGCCGAAACCGCTGCAAGCCTTGCGGCAAACCACCCCGACTACGCGGTGTTGGCCGCGCGCATCGCTGTATCAAACCTGCACAAAGAAACCAACGCGTCTTTCAGCGAAACGATGCGCGCCCTGCATAGCTATATCGACCCCAAAACAAAGCAGCGCGCGACGCTGATCGCGGATGACTGTATGCGCGTGATCGAAACCCACGCCGAACAACTCGATGCGGCGATTGACCACGCCCTCGATTTTGAGTTTGATTTTTTTGGATTTAAAACCCTCGAGCGTTCCTACCTACTGCGTATGAACGGGCGCGTGGTGGAGCGCCCGCAACACTTATTTATGCGCACGGCCATCGGGATACACGGCAACGACATCGCCGCCGCGCTCGAAACCTATGTCCTGATGTCGAACCGCTATTTTATCCACGCCACACCCACGCTGTTCAACGCCTGCACCCCGCGCCCGCAAATGTCTTCGTGTTTCTTGCTTTCGATGCAGGAAGATTCGATTGCGGGTATCTATCAAACCCTATCGCAATGTGCCAAAATATCGCAATCGGCGGGTGGGATCGGTTTGAGCATTCATAATATCCGCGCCAAAGGCAGCTATATCAAAGGCACGGGCGGGCAATCCAACGGGATCGTGCCGATGCTCCGCGTGTACAACGACACGGCGCGGTACGTCGATCAGGGTGGGAATAAGCGCAAAGGTTCGTTTGCGATTTACCTCGAAGCTTGGCACGCCGATATTTTCGACTTTTTGGAGCTGAAAAAGAATCACGGCAAAGAAGAAGCCCGCGCGCGGGACTTGTTCTATGGCCTTTGGCTATCCGATCTGTTTATGCAGCGCGTCGAGGCCGATGCGGATTGGTCGCTGTTTTCGCCCGATGCAGCCCCCGATCTGAACACCACCTTTGGCGATGAATTTAACGCGCTGTTTGAGCGCTACGAACGCGAAGGCCGCGCCGTGCGCACGGTCAAAGCCCGCGAACTGTGGAACGCGATTTTGAACGCGCAAATCGAAACAGGCACGCCCTATATGCTCTACAAAGACCATGTAAACCGCAAAAACAATCAGGCCAATTTGGGCACGATTCAATGTAGCAACCTATGCACCGAGATCGTCCAATACACCAGCCCCGACGAAGTGGCCGTCTGCAACCTAGCTTCGATCTCATTGCCGCGTTTCGTGTCTATGCGCAAAGGCCAACCGCATTTTGATCTCGATGCGCTGGTGAACGTTGCACGCATCTTGACGCGCAACCTAAACCTCGTGATCGACCGCAATTTTTATCCCGTGCCCGAAGCGGAGCGATCCAACAAGCGCCACCGCCCCATCGGGATCGGCGTGCAGGGATTGGCCGATGTGTTTCTGAAAATGCGCATCGCGTTTGATAGCCCCGAAGCGGCTGATCTAAACCGCGCGATTTTTGAGGCAATCTACTTTGGGGCGCTTTCGCAATCCTGCGAGTTAGCGCGCCTGCACGGGGCGTATTCGTCCTATGAAGGTTCGCCAATGTCGCGCGGCCAACTGCAATTCGATCTTTGGGGCGTTGCGCCCTCGACGCATTGGAATTGGGCGGGGCTTCGCGCCAAAATTGCCCAATACGGCGTGCGCAATAGCCTTTTGGTTGCGCCGATGCCAACCGCCTCGACATCGCAAATTTTGGGCAATAACGAATGCTTTGAGCCCTATACCTCCAATATCTACACCCGCCGTACCATATCGGGCGAATACGTAGTGGTAAACCGCCACCTGCTCGAGGATTTGATCGCGCGCGGGCTTTGGAGCGAACCGATGAAAGAAGCGCTAATTGCCCACAACGGAAGCGTGCAATCCATCGAGGCGATCCCCGCCGATCTCAAAGCCCTGTACAAAACCGCTTACGAGATCAAACAGCGCGTAATTTTGGACATGGCCGCTGATCGCGGCGCGTTTGTCTGCCAATCGCAAAGTATGAATCTATTTGTCGAAACCCCAACCATCGCCAAACTGACCTCGATGCACTTTCACGCGTGGCGGTTGGGGCTCAAAACGGGGATGTACTACCTGCGTAGCAAAGCGGCCTCCGATCCGATCAAATTCACGCTTTCAGAAAGCCACCATCGCCGCGACAACGCCCCCGCTGCCATCGAGCAGGCCGAACCCGAACCCAAAGCCTGCAAACTCGACGATCCCAACTGCCTGATGTGCGGCGCATAGGCCATTTTTGACAATCGCCCCGAATTTCCCATAGACGATTTTTCGCCTATGGGATTTTTTTTACACCATCAAAACCCCCGATTTTGCACAAAAAACCGTAAAAACAGCCCAAAAAGTGTTAAAATTACGGATTTTGTGCAAAATTTTCCCGAAAAAACTTGACAAGTTCGGAAAAGTGCTTACCTTTGTATCATACAATCAAACACACAAACACTCGCACCATGAACGCCACCGCAACCACCACCACCGCCCGCTACGCTTTCGCCGCAATCGCCAAACGCGCGCACGAAATCGCCCGTAGCCTCGATGTAGCCACCAAATACAGCGTTCGCCTTGCCGAAGGAATGCGTAACGCGTGGTTGGAGGCCAAAAGCGCCGCTAACAAGCCCGCCGCGCTGATCCCTGTGGTTGCTTTGGGCGTGTTCGATCAGTATTGGTCGATTGAGTTTGAAGGCAGCGGTCGCACGCTTACCGCCAAAATGGTTGTTCGCATCCAAACGGCCACCCCGACGGGCGAAGAAGCCATGTGCGGTCGTAGCAAAGTGGTTGTTTTGGGCGATCATGTTCAAGACTTTGATTTTCCTATGGAAAATCAGGTTGCGTATGACATGACGCGCAGCGACAAATACCTCCAGCCCGACGGCGTGGCTTTCGCCGCCGCACGTTTGGCGGAGCGCGGCTACCAATTGATCGCGGATGCATACAGCCGCGAAAATAAGAAGCGCTATGCAGCGCAAATGACTTATAGCCTGTAACCTGATTTTTTATTCACTTCACCACCATATTAAGAAACAACTATGCAATTTCAAGTCAAAAGCAAACGCCAAGCGCAAAGCATTATCACCCGCGCGCAACGCGCGTTGGGCGTAAAATGTGTCCTTTGGAATCAAACCCAAACCCACTCGGAGGCGTGGACGGTTTCGTACAAAGTCATACAAACCTCCGAGTGGGTTGCGTATGGAATGAAACCAAAAATTTCATGGGGTATTGAAATATACTCCACGTCTGAATATTATTTAGCTAAAGCGCGCGAAGCGCTGCAAAAAATCATGTATGTTTAGTTCGAGTAAGGAGTGTGAACACTACTTTACCTCCAAACAAAATACACCAAAGGCCGATCTAGTACAGGCCTACAAAACATTACTAAGCCGTTCTTCTTCACACGAAGAAAAACAGGCCGCACGCCAAAAGCTGATGTACGTAGTTTCGTTTGCAGAGCGCGATACCTGCGCCGTGATCTTAAAATTTGGCAAACTTTGCCTTATTTCGATCACAAAAGGGTTTGAACCCACCATAACGGCAAAGTTCTCAGACCATTTCAATAGCTGGTTTCCGACCGTGATATGCAATTATCACGAAATAATCAGCGGTTGTGTTGGTTTTCTAAACGAAGCTGCTGCGTTGAATGAATTTGGCGATCTACTAAAATAACTTTTTCTATAAACACCCGTATAACTATGCGGGTGTTTTATTTTTTAACTTCAAACCAAAACAATACTATGATCTGCAAAGCAAGCCCGAATTGGTGGCTGGTATTGGCGCATAATACGCTGGTGCGGCTTGCCATCGCCTCGAATGCAACCAAAATGGAGGATTTCGTTGAAGAAATCGCCGCCGCCGTTTTTTTTAACAAAACCACCAGCGATGAAATTGGCCGTTTGGCACATCTTCCCAAAGATCGCTTGGCGCACCTAATCAAAGCCGCTTGGATGGAGCGGATGCGTTATCAATTGTGCTTTGTGTTTAGAAAAGCAAATGCCAAGCATCGCCCAAACAAATTTACCAATAAAACCAACACCACCAACCCATGAAAAATATTTTCAGATACTTATACAATATGCTTTCCACCGCAGGGGTGGAGCTGGTTTGTATCACCCTCGCCCTATCCGCCGCAACTGCCATTGGACGCGGGGATGCGGGCGGTGTGGAGTACATCGCGCTGATTGGATATGCTGCCTACGCGCTAATCCGCTCCGCCGTTTTTGCGCACGTGCAAAGCAGCTTTCAGGCACAAAAGTTCGACCTATTGGCACAACTCGAACACGCGGAAAACTTTGCGGAGGGCGAACAAAAAATGCGCGTGCGCGAAGCGGGCGAGTTTTTAAGTGAAAAACGCGACCTAGCAATGCAAATTCAGCTTGCCCAAATCGAAATCCAACAAAAAAACGCACGATTGCAAGCTGCGTTATCAGAACTGAATGCGCTAAAAGGCCAAAAAACAGCTCCACAGCGCCGATTAGCCCAAAATAGGTACAACCTGCCAAATGATAGTCAAATTTTGATTACACGCCAAAATTTGACGCAATCCGACACCGAACAGGGCGATACCGCTCCATCCGACCTGAAGGCCATTCTAAAAAAGGTCGATCAGGCGCTAAACGGCGATTGATTGCACCACCCGATCCGACCTAGATTCACCCACAGGCACGCCGCTTGTGGGTTTTTTTATGGATTTTTTACAAAAAGTTTGGTTTTTTCTTGACTATTCGCGCAAATTGTCCTACTTTTGTGGTACAACTTGACCAAAAAAACCGCTCTACTCTATGTCTTCAATCATTAGAACCTGCGCCGCGCCGCGCATAGCAGAATTGATCGCGATGGCAGGCACGCGCGCCGTCGAAGCAGCCCGCAATGAATCAGTGCGAGATGCGGCGCAAAACAAGATGCGCGCGTACCTCGATGCACTGATAGCAGCGCTCGAAAACGCGTCGGGTGCGCCCGACATGGTCTTTGCAGCAAGCCAAGCCCTCAAATCCGCGCACGGCCTCGAGGGGCAAATTTTGGCCGATACGCAGGCCAACTTGTTTCAAATTTGGGAGTATCCCGAATCATTCAGTATTAAAAACGCGCAGGGCTATTTCAAATAGCCTTGCGTTTCGCTTTTTTCACTTTTAAATCACTTTGCCATGACCGATGTAGTAGAATTATTCTTTGCAGGCGAAATCTCGCTATTGCGAGAACTGACAAAAAAACAGCCATTGACGCACGATGAATGTGCGGCAATTTGGCAAAAATTTGTGCAAATAATCAATGAGGCGTGCGGGATTCCACCAATAAAATGGGAGGATATAGCTAAAAAAAGCCGATTCCAATTTATATCCAGCTCGCATTTTCTTTCGGGTGGATTGCGGCTTATTATTCATGATAGGCTAACATTGTCTTATCTTAAAATTGGCTCAAAGTGGCGATTGCTATATGGTCAATCAAAAGTCCTCGATTTGGTCGATGATGATTGGTTTTCGACTGAATTGGGCAATTTTGTAGATGAAGACCCAAAAAGGCTTCAAAACGTTTGTATGTATCTACCTGATGTTATAAAGGCAATAAACAAACTGCCCTATAAAGACATCATTAAACAAATAATGAAATAACAAAAAACGCCCCGATCCAACGGTTGGGGCTTTTCTTTCAAAACAACAAACACCCTCACTATGACTAACCTATTTCAAGTCGTATCATTTGGCAAAGAAATCGCCCTGCGTATTGACCCTGCAATAATGGATCATTCTTCCGAATGGATTGATCTCTACATACGTAAGACTTTCGCGAAAGCAGGTTTGGAGGTACAAAAAATTCGATTCAAAATACTAACGGCGATACAGAATGCAAAATCACCATTTTGATAAAAAATGAAAACGAAAGATTAGATATTGCAGTTCTGCAATCGTCCAATCTTTCGGAGCTTGCAAGTGTATTGCTTTCCAAAGACCATTTTTTGCGTGCCAAAAAACTAATATTGGCTCATACAAGCACAAGGCACGATTGGATACATTTTGGAAGAATGTCGAATGAAATACAATTGTCTTTACATGAATTGGTAGGCGATAAAAATTCCCCCGAATATCAGCTAAATCGGCTGATCGCAAGTGTTTTATTTGTGGGATTTAGATATAGCCTTTTTGTTTTGGATATTCCACAGGAACACCGCTTGCTGGCTGTTCAAATACTAAAAGGAATGCCAAATCATTCTTTTGATACTATAAAACGCTTGGTTATAAACCATGTAACCAAATACATCGAGCAATATATTAATGCGGCTGGTGGAGTGTTTTGACAGATTAAGGGCGAAAATGTTTTTGGTAGGGGGTTTTCGCTGCCTAATATTAACGCCTTTGATGTTCAATTTAGGGTAGTTCAAAAAAATAGCCAAATAGAACTCGAAGGGCTAGATAGGATTTTGAGCGGCTGGTTTTCAGCCACTTTTTACGAACTCGAAACAACAAACTAAACCATGAATAAGAATCAATCTACACGCCAAAACCTCGAAAGATCGCTTTTGGGTATTGGCTCAAAGTTGCAGGACAATTTGCCCAAAACGGGCTGCCATTTACCTAGCTTGCGGGCTAGTAAGGTGGTGGCGGGCAAAACGTCCTTCAAATTCGATTTTGACGTATTCCTGCCAAGCCGCAATGCCAATTTGCAACGCGGATTGGTGTGGGATGATGTCCAAAAATCGGGGTTTTTGCTTGCGATTGTGCGCGAAAATCCGATCCCATTTTTCCATTTCTACACAAACACGCGCGCAAAAATCGTCCATGTGATCGACGGCAAACAGCGCCTAAACGCCGTGTTTGGCTACCTGCGCGGCGAATTTGGGATATTGCTCGAAGGCCACGATCCCGTGTTTTTCGCGGAGCTGGTGGAGCTTGCCCCGTTTGCGGCAAAGGCGATTGCCAATTTCGATCCGTGCGCGATTGAAATTCAGGATGAAGATGTAGCCCTCGATGACAACGACCTGATCGAGTGGTTTGCCTACGTGAACTTTTTGGGCACGGCACAAGATCAGTTGCATATTAAAAAACTTCAAAACCAAAACACGAAATAAAACCATGAAAGAAAAAATTTCAGTAGTCGAAGCGCTGATTCAACACACACAAGCGAGCGCAAAATGGAATGCGGAACTAGGCGCGCGCGCGCTGATTGTCGATAGTATCATGGACAACCAACCTACAAGCTACGCGGAGCTCCAGCAACTGTTCAACGATACATCCATTGGTGATGTGCTACCAGCCTATCGCGAATGCGTGGCTGAAAATGTCCTGTTCAAGGCCAATCGAGCCAAAGCGTTGGACGGGTTTATTTTCAAGAAGCTGGCCGTTCAAATCTACGAAAAGTTGGCCAAACTGCTCCAAGAGACCAACGATTTAAACGAAACCTACGCGGGCATATATGCGTTTGTAGGCGAGTTGTGCGCTGAATACCCGTTAGCGCTTTTGCCCAACGCTACACTCGTTTTGAATCACTTTTTTATTCAATGTGAAAAAGAGATCAAAAAGCGGGCAAAAAAATAATAACCCCACACAGCGGCCAAAAGCCGCTGTTTTTTTTGCAACCTATTTTGCATCAAAATCGTATCATTGCACAAACTTATCCAACATGAAGTTTACCAAAATGCTTGCAAAGGCCAACAAGAACGCCCAAAAGTGGCGGAGCGAAGCCGCTTTTTTGGTACAAAAAGCCTTGCCCGCGTGGTTGGCTGAACATGGGTTTAATGAACCTTTAACCGCCGATCACCCCACCCCGATATGGTGCGTTTACGTGGAGTTTCTAGCAGATAGCACAAGCCCTGATACTATCCTATCCGTATGCTATAAGCACGCTCCATATCTTCACGAAATCGGGACGCGCGATATCGAGATTTCGGGTACTGCGTGGGCATATAAGTTCGACACCTCCGAACAAGCGGCACAGGCCGCGCAAAAAATAAAAAATCTTTTGGGCGCATAGCCCTATTTACTCACCAACCACCCATTGATTATGCTCACCAACTACCCATTGATTATGCTAGGTTTTGAAAAAGGCGGGAAAGAAGCCCCGCAACCCATCGCCAACCCAAACGCCCCTGCAACGCTCTATCACCTATCCAACCGCTTTTTGGGCACGGAGGCAATGTTTGAGCCAAACTTGCCCGTAAACGCCCACGAATCCGAACAGGATTTACCCGCGCGGGTATGCGCATCGCCTTCGTTGGCGCAATGCTGGCAGTCTATACGCGGGAAAAAGATGCACCAAGCGTGGGCATCCGAACTCGAGGCGTTGGAGGTATCGGAAGTGTATTTCTTCCTGTATCGCTTTGACCAAACCAGCGCGTTTCTGCAAAACGGCGCTGCATTCGACGCAAAAGAAACGGCGGAGCATTACGCCCTCGAGCCCCAGCGCGGCGTTTTGTGCGGCGCTTACCGCATCTCAAAGCATTTGGTTTATTTGGGTGCATCGGAGCATCTTTTGCAGGTCGATGCGCTCCAAGCGGCGATAAACAGCAACCAGCCCACGTATGATTCCGCCCTGCGCAACGCGGAGTTTTACGAACTGCTCCACAGCCTCGAAGACGTGAAAACAATCCGCGCACTCGATCTGAAAACGGTCGATCTGACCGTGCCCGAAGGGCTACCCAACGAATTTCAGCACGTCGAAAAAGCGCTGGTAATTGATCTTTCCATTGCCAACCACACCAACCCGCAGTTGGCCGCGCTGCAAAATTGGTGCAACATCCAAGAGCTAAAAAAAGCGTATCCAAACGTGTCGTTTTACAACGCCGATCCGATGCGTTTAACCCTGCCCGATTTGCGCCGCTTCGAGGCCTACGAGATTGTGCGCCTCAAGCTCGAAAACGGCGTGGTAAAGCGCCTATCCGAGTATAAAGAAGGTAGCAAAAAACACGTCGATAACCTTACGGTGGACACCCAACTGAACAGCGCAACGGTGCTTCTTACGCACTATGCGCCGCTTTTGGGGATGAATACCACGCCCAAACGCGAAGCGCTGATTATGCGCCTTGCGGAGCTAAAAGCCATCGAAGAAAATCCCAAATTCAGCTCCAAAGAACGCGCGGCGGCCAAAAAGGAGCAGCGCCAAATTGCGGCAAAGATCATGTAGCGCCGCACCGCCACATCCCGCGCCCTGCATTGCCCTCGATCTCGCAGATCGGGGGCTTTTTGTTCGCCACAAACCCCGATACTACTAATTTTATGTCTAAATAACACAAAAAATAAACACAAAAATCGAAACATTTAGGCATTTTTGTTCGTATAAAGTGGTATATTTGCGTGTAAAACAATTGATTCACAACCATTTGCAAACTGTAAACCACAAACTACATTATGGACAACTTCCAATTTTATCCAACCCCCTCCGAACTCGCCCAAATCATGGTCAAACCATATCGCGCCGAACTCGAGCGCGGCGGGTGCTGTATCCTCGAGCCAAGTGCGGGGGATGGTGATTTGTTGCGCGCCCTGCCCACCAACGCATCCAACCGCCTCGATGTGGTGGAGCTCGATGCGGAGCGATTCCCCGCACTCGAGGCCAATCTCAAAACGTGGTTTAAAAATACGCGCGTTAGCGTGCGCACGTATCAGTGCGATTATTTGACCTATACCTGTGCCAAGCGATATACGCACGTGTTTATGAACCCGCCCTTTGTCGATGGTGCGGCGCACTTGTTGCACGCGATCAAAACGCATCGCGGCGCACAAATTGCGTGCATCCTGAACGCCGAAACGCTCAAAAACGCGTTCACCCACGAACGCCAAATTTTGGGGGCTACGTTGGCCGATTTGGATGCGCAGGTGCAGTATATCCAAAGTGCCTTTGCGTTCGCCAAACGGCGCACCAACGTCGAAATCGCGCTGATCCGCGTGCGCGTGCCCGATTCGGAATTTAGCTTCGAGCAAAACGAAAATTTTGCGGATTTGAAGGCGCAAAGCATCGAACTTGAGGGCGATGGGTTTGCGGCGCTTGAAACATCGAATTTCATCGCCAACCGCGTCGCTGAATACGATGCCTTTGTGCGCGAATACGAAGACCTTATCAAAACCGCGCGGCGATTATGGAACAGATACAGTGCCGCGTATCACAGCGCGGATTCGGCGATGTCGTTATATCGAATTTTGCTAAACAGCCTCGAAGCGCCAAGTTTGTTGAAATTCAACGATGGGGTGGAAGCAACGGCAAAAATGGCTTGGAAGGCTATTTTTAACGCCCACCAATACGCATCGCGTCTGACTACGAAAACGCGCCGCGAATTTGAAAACCGTTTCGAGCAGGTGGCCACCTACGATTTTACAGAATCGAACGTAAGGCTGTTTTTACAAAGCATTCAGGCCAACGCCTTCGATAACATCAAAGCATCTATCTTCGAGGTATTTGAGAGCGTTTGTATGCTTTCCGCGCACTCGCTAACCAGCACGGAGCAAGAACGCTGGAAAACCAACGAAAGCAATCTATTAAACAAAAAAATCATAAAAAACCGAATGGTGCGCATCGGTTTTTTTGGCAGCGAGTTGAGCCTCGAGTATACGGCCTATGATTTTCTAAATGACCTCGACAAAATCGCGTGCTTTTTGTCGGGCAAACAATTCCAAGTGCTGTACAAAGAAAATCGCACCACCGCCGAAATCACCAAAGCCAACCTGCAAAAAAACGAATGGATATTTGAAACCGAGTTTTTCAAAATCCAATGTTTCAAAAAAGGTACTATGCACCTGACTTGGTTGGACGAAGCGTTGTTAGACCGCTTTAATTCGATCATAGCAGAGCGATACCCGAATATGATACCTAACCGCACCACCGCCGCTAAAAAGCGCACAGGCGCTAAAAAATAGGGCAAATAGACAAACTCAAAACCCCGTCCGATTGGGCGGGGCTTTTTATTAAAAAAATAATTATATTATAGGGGGGGGGTATTGAATAAATTAGGCGCTTCGTCCTTTGGTGGAGCTTCAGGCGCTTGCGCTTCTCGAAACGCACCGAGTTCGCCCGCCTGAATCGCATCGTTTTTGGCCTTTTCTGCGCGCGCATCCTCGATGCGTTGTAGGCATATCGCGTGATATTCTGGATCAATCTCGCATCCCACAAAATTGCGCCCTGTAAGGATCGCGGCGCGGGCGGTTGAGCCTGATCCCATGTAGCAATCTAGGATGGTTTCGTTGGGCTTGGAAATAAGCTCTATCAAGCGATTTAGTAGCAATGTGGGCTTCACCGTTGGGTGTTTGATATTTACGCCGTTTGCGCCGAATTTGGTTTGGTTTTCAGGAAGGAAGCTCCAAAGGTTGGTTACGTTACAGTACCATTTGCTTACAAACCTAAATGACTTAGAATTAGGATAACGACCCGCCCAAAGCGCCTCCATTGTCTGCTTGTCATGTTTGATGTTTATTTCATCTTTTTGGCGAACTTTTTTTTGTCTTTTAGACACTTCAAGATCAATGTTTTTACTCATATTAGCGGGCACATTTTTATAATATAACATATTATAGGCATTGTCGTTTACGCGCCTTTGCAAATCTGCAATTATTGTTTTAATTGTTTGAAGCTCATACAACCCCAAGTTTAGTGCGGGGGTTTTTAAATCTTCGTAACGAGCTTCTGTTTCCACGTAATCGGGCGCGCCTTTGCCTTTTGTGTATATATAAATACTTTCATGGGTGCGCTGAATAGGTAGATATGGGGCAGTTATCGTGCGCTTTGCCCAAACGATATGATCTCTAAATTTTAACCCCGCTTTTTCAGCGGCCAAATGCCATTCGCAGATCGAAGGCATCATACCAAAAATGCAAACAAAACCCTTATCCCGCACCACGCGGGCAATGTGCGCTAACACCGCTTCGGGTTCTACTTTTCGCTCGATTTTGTGCCCGCTTAATTGTCCATAGGGCGGGTCGATTATGCAGTGATCTACTGCGTTATCGGCAATGCCTGCTAAATATTCGAGGCAATCGGATTGTGCGATATTATTCAGTTGCATAGTGCGGTCGTTTTTAAAAGTGAGTGCAATTATTTTTTATTAAACGTCGAATCAAACAGCTCCGCGATCATTTTCGCCTGCGTTGCGTTTTTTTCGCGATTTGCCCGCGCTAAGGCCGCATCTTCTTTGGCCTTTTGTTTGGCATTTTTAGCGTCGATTTCGGCTAAATATTTTTGTCGAGTAGCGCGCTCTATAATGATACTCGCTTCTGCATTTAGCGACAATTGTATTGTTTTTAGGCGCTTAAAATACCATTCCGCGTATTCTTTGGCAAGCTCAAAAGAATCCGTTGCGACGCTTTTTATTTCGCCTGTTTGTCCCAAATGATTTTCGGGGCGCATTCCGCCAAAAATACCGCACTCATCCCATCTTGGCTCGAAATGCTCGAGCCAACAAATTGCGCCCTCGCCGCGCGGATTATCGAACGGCCAAAATTTGAATCGCCGATTGCGGCGTTGGAATCGGTGGCTGATTACAAAATATATCGACCCGTCGGGTTTTTGATAGGATGCAATTTCAATCCAAACATCAAAACCACAATCCGTAGCCTGTTTGGTGGAGTCGTATTTTTTGTTTAAAAAAATAAGCTTTTCCCCGACTTCGGAGTATGCAATCAGCTTATCATTTGCTTTTTGAATGGGCATAATAGATGTAGTTTGTGGGTGTGGGAATTATCGCCGTTTGTTTTTTGCCCGCGATTTGGAGGCCGTGCGATTGGCTTTGCGCCGCGCCGCGCGCTTTTTGTCGCTGATCTTGTGTTGGTGGCGGGGCGATTCAACCCAATAGCCGTTGGTGTCTTTGGCGGGGTTGTAGGTAGGTTCTTCCAGCGGCTCGAACGGATCGGCGTTCAACGCATCGCCCGCGATTGCGTATGCAGCAAGCAGCGCCATCGGGGGCGTGTTTTTTAGATTTTGAAACATAGATAGGCGATGTTTTGGTGTTAATAGAATTTTCTTTTTACGCGATTTTGTTTCAAAAGGATGCGCGTGGGTTTGATAATTTCGGCCTTTATTTCATCGGCGGAAAGGCCTTCCAAAAACGCGGCTGGTGCGCCGTCTTTTAGCTGAAAAACAACTCGAAGCAACATTTTTGCGCGCCCATATTTTTTATTGCGCTCGAAGAATGGATATTCGGAAATTTCGACCTGTAAACAATGCGGTTGTTCGGGCAAATTTACCCATCGCTGGTGTAAAAATGGGTTTATTTGGTGCGTTATTTTTTCGCCCTGATGCTTTGGGTGATGTGAAGTTATTTTTGGGTTTTCATTAAACACACGCACAATGCCCTCAAATTGCCTTATCAGCGCATCGCATATCACATCCGCCACAAAGGTAGCGTAATTCTTTCGCCGCTCGGCCTTTGGCATGATTCTCCAAAGAAATTTGGCCAATGCCCATTGCTTCACATCGAACGATTCAATCGCCGTGCATAGGGCATATATTCGACTTTGTAGGCGTTTGTCTTTTTTGGATTCTTTCATAGTCAAATAGAAAAGCCCTTTGGGCAATTGCGCGCTCAAAGGGCTATGGGTTGGTTATTATTTTTTTTGATCTTCGAGCAGTTTTACCAGCGCACGGGTTTGTTCGTCGGAAAGCGGCTGAAAATCATTGGCCACCACCAACGGCCAATACCCATCGCGGCGGTAGGGCATTTGCTCCAAAATTTTCATTTTATCCGCGTTGTCAAACCAATAGAGCGCTTGGCAAACTAGTGGGCATTCTACTTTGAACAAGGCCAACAACTCTTTGGCGAGTTCGCGAATCTCGAGTTGCGCATCTTTGTATAACCGTTCATTTAGGAAGGTTATCAGGCTGCGCACCTCGAAATTCATAAACAAAACGGTCTTCGTGCATTCGGGCAAAATAAGGCGCGCGGTTTCTTTTGCGACACCTTTCTCGAGCGCCAACTTATAGGCATTGTACGCTGCATCTAGCGCTTTATCCATCCCCTGGCTTACTTCTTCATCCTCGAATGGTATCTCGCTGCTTTGGCGGTTGGTATCGCCTTGAAAGCGCAGATGAATTTGCTCGAACCCGTCCACCTCCGAATATCGCTGCGAATATTCCTGCACCTTTACGGAAAAGTGCCGCAACAATTGGCGGCCAATTGCGCGGGATGTTTCGATGCGGAATACGATATTGGCCATTGAAAAGGGACTCCAATGCCCGTGCGAAAGCATATATCGAATTAACCCTAGCGGCGTTTTGAACAGGTCTTGCCCCTGCTTTTGCGTCGATACGCGGGCTTCGCCCACAATGATTTCGTCGATGCTTTTGCCCTCGAAGGCAGAACCTTTTTTGCCCTGCGTGTGGGCGATTACTTCACATTTCATACTTCGTGCTTTTGGTGTTGTTTTATGAAAAAATAAGGGTTGAAAAGGTGTGATTAATCCAATATTTTGATGGCTTTATATCCAAACTCGATGCTTAGATAGTCCAAATTAAACCCGTTTTGGTAGATTTCAAAATAGAGCAACCTACCTTCCGTGCGGATATTGTGCAAAGTTGCACGGGTGAGTGTTTTGGCCTTTTCCGCGTATCGTTCGGCGGTTGTTACGGTCGAAAACTCCACTACACATTGGATTCGTTTTGCTTTTTTCATGGTGTTTTAGAGCAATTTGAGCGCCCAAATCGCGGGATCGTAGGGGTGAAAAATCGGTGTTTCACAATTTGCTGGAAACAAACCCACCGACCACAGGGCGATTTTCAGCGCCGCGCGGTATCGAGCATCGCCCGCTGTACAAAGCTCTTGGTAGTTTTGATACAGCGGCGCGGCGTTTCGGGCGGTATCGGGTGGGCGCACGTTGGGATTGGCAAAATAGGCGCTATACGCATTCTCGACCACATCGGCCAACTCGGTAAGCAGCTCCACGTGTCGAGAAAGCTCCAAACCCTCGATAGGCGAAAAATCGCCCATCGCCGCAATAGCCGTTTTTGCGTCTTTGGTATATCCCGCGTACAGGACAATCGCCAACGTTGCGGCGATTTTCATTTTGTCCGTTGCGCTCAAACCACCATCGAACGCCAACCCCGATTTGATCGTGTTTTCAAAGCCAACGGCCAAGCGGTGTTGGATCGCGGGCTGGATATACTTTGACACCACCGCCGATGCCAAATGCTGATACGCCTTGTTTTTCGCGGCTTTTACGTCTTCGCCCGCTTTCACACACTCGAGCAAAAGCTCCGTTGCGGCCAAAGGCAGGTTTTCGCGCCCCTCCACCAATTTGATATGCACCCACCCATCTTTATCCGCAAAGCGTTTGGGCACGCCTGCGTTGGGGCACACTTGGTACATTACCGCGCGGTACATCGCCTCGAGGTCTTTTTTGCTCGACACGCCCAAAAGTTGCAGGGCGGCTTGTTGGCTGATGCGCGCGGCGGGTTTGGTGAAGGTGCGTTGTTCCAAAAAGCGCCCCATTAAAATCGAATCGAGCGCGGAAAAGGTCTTTTGTTTCATGTGTAGTCGTTTGCGTGAATGATACACAAATATACGCAAAATCGCGCAAAAAGGTCGATTCTTTGGGGCGCTTCGGGCTTGTTTTTAGCGAAAATCTACTCCAAAAACCGCATCCCCCGCGCGCATCGGGGGCGTGTTTCGCAGTTGGGCTTCGGTGTAGAGCAAAAGTAGCTGCTCGATAAACGTCGAAAATTCGGGCATCATCCAAACCTCGAGCTGGAAGTGCCACCATTCAGCGGTCATGTAGTTAGTGCGCGGGTTGGTTCTAAATCCGCTGTGCGGCGGGATGCGGGCAAACCCGTATTTCGCAAAAACGGCGGTTAAATCGAGAAAATGCCCGCGCACGGGCTTTGCCTTCGCGCCCGTTCGATCTCGTTGGCTACACGGGTTTTTTAGCTCGATTTCAGGCGGAAGTACCACATCGGGGCGCGACTGCGTGCAGCGCACGTAAACGCGGTGAAAATCGCCGTCCACCACGATCACCAGCGGGTCTTTGGTGGGGTCTTGAAACCCCGCGTAGGTGTGCAGATCAAACGCGCCCGCGAAATAGTGCCAAGACCGCGCAACGCGCCCCGCTGTTAGGGGTGCATTCAGCGCGCGAAGTGATCCCGCACTCGGAATGATCCCACCCGCCGCGCGAACTTCCTGCATCGCTTGGTGCAAGAAAAAGGCCACATCCGCGCGCATCGGAAAATTCATATTGTCATCTTTGTACGGATCGCCGTTTAGGATGACCAGCTTTTTCCCGCTTTTGGGTTGAAGCTCCAAAGGCAGCGCGGCGATTGACTTTTGACGCAAAAGCGCATACATCGCGCCGTAGGTTTTTCGCCCAAAAATCCCATCGGCCACCAGCCCGTTCGCGGCCTGAAATGCCCGCACGCGCGCGGTCAGATCGACGGGTGCAACGGGCGCAAAGCCCGTAACGAGATCGACGGGCACGGCCAACGTGGGCGATTCGAGCATTTGTAGCCATTGGCCGATGCGCGCATTTTTATCGTAGCGCGTGTTTGTTGCAGTACTCATAAAATCTTGGTTTAAATGAAAGAATAGTAAGCAATGATCCGAGTATGCAAGTATAACCCAAAAAGCGCACACCGTCAAAATTTTAGGCCAAAAACGGGCAATAAAAAAGCAGCCGTTTGGGGCTGCTAGATGTGGGTAGATCGTGGTGTGCTATTCGCATTCGGCGCGCAAGATTTCAGCGTGCCGCGCGCGCGTTTTTTGTAGATCGCATTCGAGGCGTTGCAGCAGCGAATCCGCCGCGCGGGTGTCGAGGTCGTACAGCTCCAAGATTGCCACGCCACGCTCGAGGTCTTGGATGTGCTGCTCGAACACGGCAATTATTTCGACACTTGCCCGTTTGTTTTGCGCACATTCGGGCGAAGGCAGGCAGGAACACAGGCCACCAAACGCGCCGATAAAAAGTACTTTTTTCATAGGTAGTTTTTAGAACGTTGAATAAAAAAGGGGCTGACTTTTGGCCAACCCCTAAAAACACAAACACTACTA
>JACCDR011874204.1_pt1 | contig 31141 bp, 38 predicted proteins | sample 7446431 | NCBI WGS metagenome assembly JACCDR01 (sample SAMN15323443, study PRJNA562643) | freshwater metagenome | isolation source: river surface water | place: USA:Blue River Watershed | collected 2017-08-17
GCATCCAGTCGCAACGCACGTTTTCACGGTAAATTCTAAAAACCTCTCTGTCAGTTTGACAACCGACAGAGGGAAATGAGCCCGATCTCCCTACAAAACGCTCCTGTTGGTGCCTTTTCGGCTCAAGAAACCGCGAAATTCCCGTTCGCCACGAGCCGATGACGAGTCAAAAAATTTTCGGAAGGCTCGACGACAACTGGCAAGCGCAGGTCAACCGACTCACCGCCCGCCGCGAAGAACCGCAATTCGCCTTCGACTCCAACCGCGTCCAGACCTTCCGGGAGAAAAAGGACGCCGACAAACGCTCCCGACGTGGCATCCGCGCCCTCATTCGCCCTGAAAATGCCGCCTTCCTCCTCGACCACCTCCCCGCGTCCCCCCAGGACCGCACGCATTGCATGTTACGCGGCGATTTCGTCCTGTGCGAACTCATCCCCCTCGTCATCGCCGCCCGAGGCCGGTCTCCGCACGTCCACATCTCCACCCTCGGACTGTCCGCCGCCAATGCCGACACCCTCGTCGCCCTGTTAAATGCCGACCTCATCGGCGAGCTCACCCTCGTAGTCAGCCACTATTTTCAGCAGGTGGACAAAACCACCGTCTATCGCGCCGTCGAAAGCAAACTTGCCACCATCCCTGCCGACCGATGCCGCCTCGTCGTCACGCGCTCGCACGCCAAAGTCATCTGCCTCCCCACCGCATCCGGCGACTCCTACGTCTTTGAAGGCTCCGCCAATCTCCGCAGCTCAGACAACATCGAGCAACTCGTCATCACGAATGACCCGGACACCCTCGCCTTCCACAGTAGCTGGCTCGAACACCTGGAGGAGATCCACGCATGATGGAACCCCGCGAATCCCATCTCCCGGAAATTCCACCCGACGTCGCCGGTCGCATCATCACCAGCGAATTCACAAACTCCATCAAAGACGTCGTGGATGGTGGCAAGCTCCCAGCGCATCTACGCAAAGAACTCACCGGAATCGCCATGGAGCCGCACGTCGCCGCCCTGAAGCGTGCCTCCGCGCTCGTTACAAAATGGGCATCGGGACAAACTCTCACCCCCGAACAATGGCAGGAAATTCTCACCGTCCACCCCGGATTCCGCATCCACTGTCCACCGAGCTACCTCCCTGCACCCGAGCCATCGCCGGTCGAAGTCGCAGCCACATCCACGCCCTCGCCTGAATTCCAGCTTCAGCAGCCCGAGCCCGCGCGCAAATACACAGGCGACGACTTCGCCCACTTCACCACGCTCTACGGCAAAGGCGAGCGCACCATGTTCCGCTGGATCGCAGTCGGCAAAAAGAAAGACATCCCTTGCCCTCTTCACGATCCAGTCGCGCTCAAATTATGGTGGCCAAAGTGCATGAAATGGAGCGTCCCCGATTTCATCCTGAAAGCCGCAGCGGAGGCAGAAGCGAACGCGCCAAAAAGTCCCGATATGGGAAATCCCATATCGCCAGATATTCCCTCGCCAGTCGCCCCGCCTGGATCCACCACCCCCACGCCCGAGACGCCTAAGGAAAAATCCGTTGACCTCGACACCTACGACATCGCCGAGGGTGAATCCGTCCGCCAGACCCGCAAACTCAAAGCCCTCGCCTTCGAGCGACTGAAGCACGCTGAAGAGCACAACCTCCCAAACGCTGAAGAGCTCGCCCGGAAATACCACCGTCTCACCGAACTCCTTTCCAAAGAGGAAGCCGCCGACCGCCGCCGCCGAAAAGAAATTGGCGAGCTCATCCCTCGGGGAATCGTCCTCCGCGACCTGGGCGTTTTTGCCGACATGCTCCGGGTGATGCGTGAAAGCATGGAGCGCAAAACCATCGAGCTTTGCCCGTCCCTCACACCGGATCAACGCACCGAAGTCGCCGCCGCAATCAAAGCCATCCGCAAACAGGAAGACAAAGCCCTCGCGAATCTTCCGCTGATCAAGACCACCGATGATCTCCTTAGAGCACTCGCAGCTTGATACCTGGGAGGCCTCCCCAGTCTCGCAGTCCATCGCGCGAGCTCACCGCCCGCCCCCGGACATCGACCTCCACGAGTGGGCATCGCAGGAAGTGTGGCTCGAAAACGAAGACGCCGCTGAACCTGGTCTTTACCGATCCGCAAAGACGCCATGGACGCGCCGCCTCCAAAGCTACCTCATCAACCCCGTAATGTGGTGTTGGGATTACGACGCACAGAAATACGTCCAGATTCCAGTCACCGAAATCTTCGTTCAGAAATCCAGCCAGTCAGGATTCACCGAAGCATGTCTCAACGGCATCCGCTGGTATGCGAGCTTCCGTCCGCGCAACTGCATCTACGCCATTGATACCGAAAAGAACGGAGCCAAGGTCGCCCGCCGTTTACTCCGTTCGCTGAAGCACCTGGACGAGGATATTTTCCACGGCGACCCGGACGACGTCAAAAAACTCGAATTCCTTCTCCGTGGAATGGAGCTCAATTTCGTCGGCTCATTCAGCGAGGGTGATTACACCCAGAAGCAAGCCCCGCTCTTGTTTGCCGATGAAGTCGAGGAGCACGGAAAGTCGCAGCTTAAGAATCTCGCCTCGCGCAAAAAGACCTCCACCGGAGGTTTGCAGGTCAATCTTTCCAAACCGAAATTTAAAGACGGCCCGATCAATGCCGGATTCCAGCTCGGCAATCAGGAAAAATTCAAAGTGCCCTGCCCTCATTGCGGACACCGTCAGCATCTCACCTTTTTCAGCGTCGAGGAAAAGACACCCTTCAGCGAGCAAATGGTGGACGTCCTCGACGAGGCAACCGGCCAGGTTCTTTTTCAATTACAGAAGCCGCTCCCGCTAGGTGAAACCCGCGAAGTCCGCACCGGGCGCTTCGTTTACGAGCACTGCAAAAACTCACAAGGGCAATGGGACGAACTCCGCATCCTCCGCGATACGAAATACGAATGCGGAAACTGCCTCCAATTAATTGACGAGGCCCAGAAGCCATGGATGCGAGCGCAAGGGGAGATGGTCGCCACGGCCATCGGTCGCCCCGGCATTGTCTCCCAGCATTGCTCTGATTTCCTTTCAGAGGACGAGCTCTCCACCTGGGGGTTGATCGTGCTCGAATACCTCGAAGCCAAAAAGAAAGACGACGAAGCCCTCCGCGTTTTCTACAACCACCGTTGCGGCGACGCCTGGACTGAAAGCCAGGTCGAGACCACAGAGGCAGACATCCTCGCGAACATGTCCGGACGCACCCTCTACTTCGTGGACGCGCCGAACAGCAAGGGACAGATCCGCCGCCACGAATTCACAGCCCACGAGACCGCCCTCGCCTACCAGTCGCGCCGAAAAGAGAAAGAGCGCATCGAGACAGAAATCCTCACCAGCTTCTGTCCCGCCTACACGCGCGGAATCATCCCCTTCGTTCCCAATGCCCTCGTCATCGGCTCAGACGTCGGTGGAAACTACGCAAAATGGGCACTCCTCGCCCTGCACCCAAATATGCGCGACGCCGCCGTCATTGATTGGGCAGAAGAGCTCGACCCCGACGCCATCGCCCACCTCATGCTCAACGAAACATGGCTCTGCCAGGAGGACGGGAAGCAATACCGCGCAAAGCACGGTTTCATTGATTGCCGCTACCGCACCGAGGAAGTCTGGAAAGCCAGCCTTGCCACCCGTTGCGCGCTCATCCCGTGCATGGGCATAGGTGGCGCCGCCGCTCGCACCGTCCGCCTATGGTCGTATCAGCAGGTCGTCTCCATGCCGAAAGGCTTCAAGAAGCTCGATTACAGCGACAAGCAGGCAAAAGACGGACTCTACGAGCACGGACTCAAATACAAAAAGAACCGCATATGGTTCCCCACCGACGTCCTCGACGACCCCGACTTCATTGCCGAAATGACCGCCGAGAAAAAAGAAGATGGAGTCTGGCCCGAAACCACCTTGCCAAACCATTTCGGCGATTGCGTTAAAAACGCAGTCACCGGAATCCGCTTCCTCACCCGCCAAATGGACACCCGCTCCCCAGCCCCCACGCCATAAGTCCCTTTCGTCCCCTCCGTCCCTTCAGTCCTTTCTTTTGACACTCACGGTTTGTCGATGTCCGCCGCCTACTTCGACGCCCTAGTCCACTACCGGACAACCTTCCCCGATCTCGAATCCCTCGGCACCGGAGATCCACACCCAGACACCTGGAAAACCGAGCTCGACCGCGTCTCCGCTCCCGCCTTCGACGCCCTCCTAGCCACAAGCGTCAACCTCGAAGGGGGCAGCGTCCAGGGCCAGGTCAATTTCGGACAGCTCAACATGGTCCGCGCCCTCTACGCCCGCCGTGCCGAGTTAGACGACACATACACCAACCCCTACACCGAGCCCGCCGCCCTCGTAATCCCCGGTAAACAGCACGGCTCACTCATCCGCCTCTAATGTTTTCAAAAATCAAAGCCGCAGCCGGACGCTTTTTTTCGTCCCTTCCGTCCCTTAAGTCCCTTCCTGCACCTCCCGCCGCAGTCACCACCTCCAACGGACGCCAGATGGCCAGCGAGCACGCCTTCGAGGCCGCAAAGCGCCAGGGCTTCAAAGGTTACTTTTATTTCCCCACGCTCGAACCGAGCGATCAAATGCCGCAGTTCACCCGCGAGGAAACTGCACGAAAGATCAACTGGGCATACAACAACATCGGCGCGATCAAAGCCGTCATTGATGGAACCGCCCTCGACGAAGCTGGCACCGGCCTATGGCCAAAGCCCACCACCTCAAATCCGAAGTTCAACCGCGCCGTAAAAGACCGCTTTGAAGCACAATGGGGCAAGCCCAAAACCTTCCACGCAGCAGGGGAGGAAACTTTCTATTCCGCGCAATTTCTCATCCGCCGCAGCATTCGCATGTATGGCGACATGTTCGCTCAATTCCTCATGTCCGGGGAAGGCGCTCCCGCCCCGTCCATGCACTTCATCAGCATGTGGCAGTGCAGCAACGCCAGCACAAACACCCCACAGGACAAATGGCGCGACGGCATCATGTCCAACAGGCTCAACCGCAGCCTCAAATTTCGTTTCGTCACCAATCCCGAAAAGACCGCTTACCGCGATGTCTCCGCCGATGAAGTCCACCACCTCCACGACCCGTTCTTAAACGGTCAAAAACGCGGAATCTCAGGCCTCGCCCAGGTCGCCCGGAAAATTTTCAGCATAGACGACATCGAACGCCTCGAAACCGCAGGCGTAAAACTCCGCACCCATCACGCCTACGTCATCGAAACCAAGCAATCCGGAGACGATAGCGGCCCTACCCTCCTACCAGGCACCGGAGTCGTAGAGGAAGAAGTGCAGGAAGACGGCTCCAAAGTCCTCGTCCAAAAGCTCACATCGCAGACCGGAGAGGAAGTGGCAGTCTTCGAGCCAGCCGATGGCAAAACGGTCAAAGTCGTCGAGAGCAACAAAACTTCAGAATCGAAGTCCTGGAAAGCCGAGCTCCTCACCGACGTTGCACACGCCACCCTCTACCCGCCCAAATACATTTTCGGCATCGGTGGAATGCTCGGCACCGAAGTCCGCCTGGAACAAGGCAAAGTTCAGCGCGTCATTGATCACTACCGCTACAACCAGCTCATTCCGCAGTTTGTCACTCCCGCCTACGAGTCCTGGTTATGGGATAACATTGAAAACGGAAAATTCGACGACATCGAAGGTGGCATCCCAGCCGATTGGTTCCGTCACGACGTCATCTGCCCGAAAGATATGTCCCTTGATCCGGGCCGCGACGGTCGCCTCTACGACGAACGCCTCGCCACCGGGAAAATCTCAGCCAGCCACTACCAAGCCTCGCTTTTTGGAAAAGACGACGAGGAAGTTGACGACGAAATCATCCTCACCGCCATCCGCCGCAAAAAGCGCACAGCCGAGCTCGCCAAAGCCGAGGGAGTAGAAATCACCGCAGAAGAAATCTTCCGTCCGCCTCCCGGTTCCGCCGCAGTAGTCGCATCCGAACCTCCACCACCCGACGACAAAAAAGAAGACGAGTAGAGGTGACAGCGCTGTCACCTCAAAACCATTCCATGAATCTCCAAATCCTCTCCCGCCTTCAGCAGCAGCCATGGGCAATGCAGCAGAATCGCCTTGCCGATCTCACGCCCCTCATCATTGACCCCGCCATCAAGCCAAAAGGCGCGCAGGGATTCAAAAAAGAGTCCCGCCACACCTACACCGCTTACGACTACGCCTCGCACGAGTATCGCGAATTCAACACCCAGGCAGGCTACGAATGGTTCAACTACCAGGGAGGCTCGCAAGCTTACAGCGAAACCCTCCCCATCGTCCCGCCGAACACCGTGGTTTTCCTTATCTGGGGCACCCTCGGGCGCGCATGGACAGAGAACGAAAAATGGTGGCTCGATGCCATAGACGTTGACGACGTCACAGCCGCACTCGCGCAAATCCCAACCACCACCAAAGTAGTCTTTTGGTTCCGCTCCCCTGGTGGAATCGTCACCGGCATCCCCGAGACCGCAGCCATCCTCGCCGCCGCACAATCCCGCTTCCGTATTTTCGACGCCTTCTCCGACGACATGTGCGCCAGCGCCGCAATGTGGTGGGCTTCACAATTCCGCCGCATCTACATCACCCCCACCGCAGACATCGGAAGCATCGGCGTCTATCTCGCGAGCTATGACCTCTCAGGATACCTCGAAAAGAACGGAGTGAAGCTCGATCTCTTCAAGGCCGGAACCATGAAAGGAGCAGGCGTCATGGGTTCCTCGCTAAACGCCGAACAAAGGGAGCACCTCCAAGCTGGCGTCAACGAATCCTACCGCCAATTCACCGCCGACGTCCTCAAGCAACGCACCATCGCCGAAGAATTCATGCAAGGCCAATGCCTCACCGGCCAAGCCGCAATCGAAGCCAACCTCGCCGATGGAATCTTCCCCTCCATCACCGACTACCTCGCCTCCATTTAAGTCCCTTTCGTCCCTTAGGTCACTTCAGTGCCTTCAAAAAGCCGTGTCACCCGACACGGCTTTTTCATAAGTCCTATTCGTCCTATAAGTCCCATCCGTCCCTTCTGCCTTTTTGACACCTCGGGTTTCTCGAAATGAAACCCAAATCCTTTTTCCACCGTTCCCTCTTCACCGTCCTCCTCGCAATCTCCGCACTCTTTTGGTGCCAGTCATCCGCGCAAGCCGAGACCACCCCGCCGCCAAAAGCGCCCACTCAGCAGGAATCCCCCGCGCCCCTCGCCGCCACAGCAAAGCCAGTCGCTCGCCGTGAAGACGTCGAAGTAAAAACCCTTCCACTCGCACAGGACGAACTCAAAGCAGTCCGCGCCGACCTCGACTCCGCAATCACCGAGCTCGCACTTGCGCTCAAAGAACGCGACGCCGCAATCGCCGCGCACGGTCTCCTGGTCACCCAAGCCGCCGAAAATCAAACCCTTTTCGACGAGGCCATCCGCGAAGCGAACGAAGCAAAGCAAAACCTCGCCACCGCAAACGCCACCATCACCCGCGTCGAAGGCGAGCGCGATGGATTCAAAGCCAAAGCGGACGAAAAAACCAAGCTCATCAATTACCTCAAGCCCCTTTGCGGAGTGAAAGGCATCACCATCCCCGACGCCGTCCCACTCGTCAACGAAGTGGAATCCGAGGAAGCCGACATCCCGTCCCTCGCAAAAGCAGTGCAGTCCGCAAAGACCCCAGCCGACCGCATGAAAGCCCATCAGGCATGGAAAGCCGCCTGCGACAAAGCGGACAAAGCAGCCAAAGCCAACGCCTGATTTTTGACACTCCGATCATTCCATCACCCACAGCCAAAAACTCTCCAATAAAACAAAATGCCTAACTCACTCGGAACTCTCTCCTCGGGCCTGATCCTCATCGCAGCCCTCGAACAAGCGGTCGCACTTCGCCCCGCTCTATCCAAAGTCACCACAGATTTCAGCAACGTACCCGCCTTAAAAGATGACGTTGTCCGTTCCCGCATCATCGGTGGCGCAACCGTGAATGACTTCGGCTCCGCAGCAAGTGAGCGCACCGACACGAACGTCAGCATCACACTGGATGGTGCTAAGGAAGTCCGCCACAAATTCACCGCAGCCGAAATCAATTCCACAAATCGCCAGCTCATCAATGAGAGCGCACTCCCTCTCGCAGAGGCTATCGCAGATCAATGGATGGCCGGGCTCGCCGCGAAGTGGGCAGACAACTCCCTCTTCACAAACGAAACCGTCGAGGCCGCAGCAGACACCGACTTCGAGACTCTCACCGAAATCCGCAAGCAACTCAACGGCACATCCCGCAAAGTTCCAAAAGCCGGTCGTTTCGGTGTGGTGAACAGCACGGTTTACAAAGAGTTGCTCAACGACCCTCTCTGCAATCGCATGCAGAAAGATTCGGGTGCAGACCCAATCGCAGACGGAGAACTCCGTGGCGTTGCAGGTTTCTCTTCCATCTACGAATACCCCGCGCTTCCGACCACGGACAACATGTCCGGTTTCTTCGGATCCAAGGGCGCGTCCGCGATGATGGTTCGCCCGATGGCAAACCCCGCCGAAGTGTTCAACATCCCCTTTGCTGGAAACATTTCGTCCGTCTCGATTCCCGATCCAAACGACCCGAACACCCCAGGACTGACTGTCCTCGCGGTCGAGGCCATCAACAGCCTCACCCTCGACGTGGAAATCTTCATCTGCTGGCTGCAAGGCTTCGCAGGTGGTCGCGGAGCATTCGGTCAACGCCTGGTAACTGCTTAATCCAAAATGGGCTTACCTCGTTTACATCTCGTCGTAGGCTGGAAGGGGGACCGCACCCCTTCCAGCGTTTACGAAGGAGTTTCCGGCTCCGAAGCTCTTGAATCTTTCCGCAAAGCGCGGAAAATCAAAGGCCTCGTCGCCGTGGAATACTTCAAGTTTCCACAGTCCGTAAAACGCCAATGGTGGGGCGACTTCGACGCTCGCGAATCCGAGGCACAGCCTCGCATCATCATCCCACAGCTCGAAGAGCTCATCGCATCGGGAATGTCCAAGGAAGCCGCCCAGGACGAAATCCAGCTCCTCGTCATGAAGCGCAGCTACCTCAAGAAAAACCCCGACGCCACCGACAAAGAGCTCGACGCCATCAAGCTCCCGCCCAAAGCCGAAAAACCAAAAGTCGTCCGCTCAAAAGCGAAACGCGGCAGATAGCGTCCACTCCGTCCATCCAGTCCACACAGTCCAAATTCCATGAAAAATCGCATCACATCCCTATTCACGACAATCGCCCTTTTGGTCCTTGCCGTCCTTTCAGTCCCTTCACACGCCGCACCACCCGCAGTCTTCAATCAAGCCACCGGACAGATCGGCACAAAGTCCACCCAGAAGCTCGGCTTCTACGGTGCCACTCCCATCGCCCGCCGCAGTGGTGCCGACCAGGCAGTCCCCGCAGCCGCCACGAGTGCAGCCCTCACCGGCTCACTCACCGGCACACTCGACAACGCCCTCGCCGACACGCCGACTCTCACCGATTCGCCAGCCAGTGCCGACGCCCTCCGCGATGACATCACCCCCAACGTCAAGCCGGTCATAGACAAAAACTTCAAAGAGCTTCAGGACGAAGTCAACAAGCTCCGAGCCGAGGTCGTCGCACAACGAACACTTCTCGTCGAACTCCGAGCAGCCATGGTCGCCCTCGGCCTCATAAAAGGCTCATCCTAGTTTTCTTCATACGCATAGCAGACACGCAGGTCAGGCCAAACCGCCCTCGCATATTGGTGTGCGAGGGCGGTTTATTTTCGTCCCTTAGGTCGCTTCTGTCCCTTCCTTTGACTCCTCCACAAGTCATGGCCAACCACGAGCTCACCTGCGAATTCTGCCATCACGACCAGCGCACCTTCGGCCTCGACTGTTGCGACCGCGCCCGCGCCAAGCGAGCCGAAGAAAAGAAAGCCCACATCGAAAAGAACGAAGCCCGAAAAGCCCTTCTCACAAAACACGGCATCGCCATCCGCGTCATGTTCATGGAGGGCTCCCGCCCCGAGATCAACGCCGAGCCCGATTCCCTCTTCCGCTTCCTCGAATCGCTTGAAGCGTCCGCCCTTTCGTCCGCTATGTCCCTTCCGTCCCTTCCCTCATGATCTCCACCGCACAACTCACCGGCACACGCACCTGGGCATCCAAAGCAGTCGCCACCGTTTTCCCTGTCACCGTCTCCCACAAAGGCCACACCTACACCACGCCCAACGCCGCCTCAATTGGTGACCGCAGCCGCCAAGAGCTCTTCAGCGATGGTCCTGGAATGGCCATCCATCGCGAAATCAGCTTCAAAATTCTCCGCACCGCTTTAGTAGAAGCCATAGCCCTCGGGGACACCATCACCAAAGACTCTCAAAACTACAAAGTCATAGACGTGGTAGATCGTCCACACGACGCCTCCGTCTATTACAAATGCGAGGAGTTTTAAAATGGAAGTGGACTTCGGCAAAGTGGATGTCTCAGGCCTCAACCGGCTTATCCGTCATTTTGCCAACGACGTTGGCATAGATGAAAAAGACGTCGTCAGGCAAACCGGACGCACCCTCGCCCGCACCCTTGCCGAGGAAGCCGAGCCCCGAGGCCCATTCACCGCCGCCCGCAAACGCGGACAAGCCACCTACCATTCCGACGTCGAGCACGTTTACATGTTCCCAGGGGAAATGTTCCGCCGTATCAAAAACGCCCGCACCCGCAAAGGCTCCCGCCAGACCAGCGAACAAGTCGCCCGCGCATTCTACTCCGCATTCATGAAGGGCGACTACGCCCGCGCAGAGCGCATCCTCGCAGGATCCGGTCTCGACCGCCGCTTCCTATTGCACTCCATGAAAATCGGAAAGTTCGACGCAGGCCAGGAACACCAATCCAAACGCAGCAAAACCACCGGACGCGTCAACCAGCGTGTCCCCTCCATGATCCTCACCGATGGAGACAACCGCCGCATAAACCGCTACATCAAGCACGGTGAAAACAAGGACGTAGGAAAAGCGAAAGGCGTGTGGGCTTCCTGCTCACAGCAGCTCGGCTCCACACGCGGTTTTCCATCTTGGATGGTGAAAGCAGGGCAGGGGGCAGGTGCCGTGGAAGATCGCACCTCCGCGTCCGATCCTTACGTCGTTTTAAAATCTCTGCCAGATTACACCATCCGCACCCTCTCTCCATCCCGCATCAAATGGGCAGGCACCATCGCCGAAAAGAAAATGCGCAAAATGATGAAAATCACCCTCGAAAAACGCGCCGCCAAGCTGGCCGGAAGATAGCCAGTTCCTCGAATCGCCAGCCGCCCAAATCATAAATCATAAATCGTAAATCATAAATATGAAAATTGCCCCAAAACTCGAAACCGCCCTCGTCGCCTTCATCGAAGCCAATCGCGCAAAATCCCTCGGCACCTTCACCGTAGTCGCAGCCACAAACGTCATCACCGTCTCCGCACCACACGAGCTCGAAGTCAACGCGCGCGTCCGCTTCACCTCCACCACCACACTCCCAGCCGGTCTCACCGCCGCCACAGACTTCGTCGTCCTCTCCGTTCCATCTCCCACCACCCTCACAGTCGCCGCCACAGAAGCTGGCACCGTCATAGACATCACCGATACCGGCACAGGCACCCACACCATCTACCGCCAACGCCTTGGAGAAGCCACCCTCGTCGCCGCCCGAAGTTCCGCAGAGGTCAATCCGCCATTCCTCGGAATATGGTGCGACAATGGAACCCGCCACAAAGACTTCACCGACGTCCCAGGAATGGCACACCCGCGCGAGTGCGAGGTGAAATTCGTCATCAAGCAGGATTACTCCACCGGCTCCTACGCATCAAAAGTTGGCACATGGGCTCCCGAGCTCGAAGAAATCCTCAGCGCACCGATTGACCCCGACTCCCTCACCGAATCCGAAACCTTCGAATTCAGCCAGCTCCTCCGCGACCTCAATCCACCCGCCTCCGGCCCCGACACCCGCACAGTCACCGGCCTCTACATTTACGGAATCTTCCACGAAGAAGAGCCCTCCAGCGTCGAGGAAACAAAATGGGTCGAAGTCCTCTCCCTCTCCATCGTCGCCCAGCCCGCCGATCCTACATAAGTCCACCTCGTCCACTCAGTCCAGGCCGTGTCGCAAGACACGGCCTTTTTTTCGTCCCTTCCGTCCTTTCCGTCCCTTCCCCTCCGCCAACCGCCGCCGCCCCGTCTTTTGACACCCCCGCGTGTGAAACCAACCCACACACACTATGGCCGCAGACTCTTACGGAACAGCTCACCTCTTCGGAATCGGATTCACCTACACCGGATGCACCATCACCGGAGCCAGCTTTGAGCAGGTTTGCGCGCTCATGGCTCAGGTCGAGGATGAATCCGGAATCGTCATCGAACGCCGCTACGACGACATCACCAACACCGGAAAAATGACGGTCATTCAGCGCTCTGCATTCACCATGCCCGAGGCTGGCAATGTCATCACCGCAGACGCGATCAAGTGGGAAGTTCTCAGCGTCGGTCGCACGCTCGAAAACAAAGGGTTCCGCATCGTCGAAGTCAGCCTCAAAAACTCCGCAGGCATCACCCTCCCTTAATTCTAAGCCATGCCTAAAATCCCGCTCTCACACAATCTTTCCACCCTCGCCCTCCACCGGGGAACCATTGCCAACCTCAAAGCACGCATCCCGCGCGCAATCAATGAGGAGCACGCCAAGCAGCTCGGGGAAGAAATCGGCACCCTCGAAAAAGCCTGCACCGACATCACCGGAAAGCTGACTGCTGAAGAGAAAAAAACCCTCTCCGCAGACCCTCGCTTGACCGCTCCGAAGTCGTAATCCCCGCCGCCGTGTGGATCCACTTGAACACTTTTACAGCGCGTGGTTTAGCCCAAAGCTAAAACTCCTGGGGTTCAAGCTCAACCGCCCCTTCTGCCTCGGGCATCTCCTCACCCTTCAGGCTTTCAATTCCCCGCTTCTCCGCATCGGTGAGAAAGATTTTCGGGTTCACGTTTCCGACCTTATCGTCGCCCTCCAGGTCTGCGAGCGAGCACAATGGCCTTTCTCACATTTCGAGCTCGAAAAAAGTGAGAGAATAGCGCGCATCACCGCCCGCCTTACCCGTTCCACGTTGCTAAATCGCAAAGGGACAAACGCCCTCGACGAAGCCGTCCTGCTTTTCTGCAAGTGGAAAGCCACCTGCGAACGCGGCCCCGAGCTTTGGGATTCCAACGATCCAAACGCCCGCCCGCTCAGTGCTCCCCGCCCCATAGCCCTCGCCACAAAGCTCGTCATGAACGGTTTCCCCGAGCGTCGCGCCTACACCATGGGAATAGGCCTTCTCCAGTTTTACTCCGCCACCATCAGCGAACAGCAAGGGTCAGACATCATGTTCGAGACTGTCGAGACTCAAAAGCTCAAAGAGCACGCATCTCAACATCCGACTCCCGAACAAATCGCCGCGATGTCCGACGACGAACTCCTCGTAGTAATCACAAAAGCGATTGGAGACGAAGATCAAGCACGCACCTGGGTCGAAGGTCGCCGCGCCCACCTCCAAGCACTCGCCGCCATCTCACCGGATCCAGCCAATCCGATCACCGCCGTAAAACTCAAAAAATGAGCGCACCCATCGAAATCCCGGTCGGCTTAAAAAATCGCGCCTTTCACCAGGGCCTCGACAGCATGCGCAACGCCGGAAAGTCCTTTGCAACCGATATGTCCAAAATCGGTTCAAAGGTCGCCGGTGCATTCGCCGTCTCAGCACTGGTCACACAAGCAGGCCAGCTCATTGAAAAATTCGACCGCGTCCAGGACCTCTCCGAGCGTTTCGACCAAAGCGCCGAAAGCATCCAGCGAGTAGAGGGAGTCACGGAACAATACGGGGTGAACATCGAAACCGTCGCCAAGGCCATGTCGAAAATGACCATCGCCGCCAACGACGCAGCCTCTGGAAACGAAAATTACAGCAAGATGTTCGAGGCGCTGAACATCAACGCCGCCGAATTCCGCGACATGCCGATCGAGCAAAAAATTCTCGCGCTCTCCGATGCCTACAAAGCCGCAAACGGAGATGGCTACAAAACCGCGCAACTGATGGAACTCCTCGGCGGTCGCGCGCAAGACCTCCTCCCCGTCCTCGCCCAGGGGCGCGAAGCTCTTGAAGCTCAATTCAAAGACATCCCAGTCCTCGCAGACGATGCAGTTAAAAAACTCGGCGACCTCGCCGATGCCTGGACTCGCATGAAAACCGCAGGCGGCGTCGCAGCAGGATGGCTCATCACCAAAGTCGCCGACCTCGTCACCCACCTCTCCGCCGCCGCCGCCATGGTGGGCGCTGTCTTTGGAGGTAGCAGCTTGCAAGAGGCTGGTAACATCTCCCACGAGCTCACCTCCACCGATACCGGCCCAGCCGAGCCCGAAAACTGGGGACGCAGCGGGGAAAACAAAACCTACTCCGACCCCGAAGCCGCCGCCGAAGACGCCAAAGCAGCCAAAACCACCGAGGACAAAAAAGCCAAAGAGCAAGAAAAGCTCGCCGCCGAACTCTCCCGACTATGGGACGAAGTGCTCGACAAACAAAAAGAAGCCGCCTTTGCCGCCGCCAGCATCAATGGAAAAATCCTCCAGACTCAGGACGAAATCGCCCGCGCAAAAGAGAAGGAAAACGACTACGACGCCGATGGTCTCCGCGCAAAATCCGAGCGCCTCACCCTCGAAGCAAAACTCCGCGACCTCATCAAAGACCGCGCCGATAAAGCGAAAAAGGAACGCGATGAAGCCGCAGGAAAAGAAGAAAAATTCCAGGACAAACTCAAAGCCTACAAAGAGAAAAAGTCCGATGCAGACAAAGAGGCCAGCGAAGCCCTCGCCGAAAAGAAGAAACAAGACCTCCTCAATTCCGGCACCATCTCTGCAGATTCTATCCAGTCAGTAGGAGGAGGAGGCAGCTTCAACGCCTTCACCAAAGACCCCGCGCTAGTCCAAAAAGAGACCAACACCATCCTCCAAAAAATCTACGAAAAGCTCCCAGCCGAGCCCACCCGAGAGCCGGTCACCGCCAAGAAATCAAGCTTCACCACCACCCGCTAGCCTCGCGCGCACCTTTCGTCCTTTTCGTCCCTTCAGTCCTTTTTTTGACACACGGCCAATCCCATGGCCATCAAAACCTACGGCTCACTCGTCGCCCGTGGAGTCGTCAAACAACCTGACTCCGAAATCGTTTACGGTCACACCGGACTGGTAGAGGGCACCGTCACTTTCAAATACGATGCCACCATGCGCAGCACAATGCTCTCGCTCCGTGGAACCCCTCACCCCGACGACTCCAACGTCATCCTCCACCAATTTCGCGACATTAAAAACCGCGCCGGTATCCGCACCGCAGTCTTCGACTGCATCGGCATCAGCAAAGACCCCACCGACAAAATTTACAGCTTCGGGCCTTCCACCTCCACCGCAGCCATCACCGCACACCCCGATTTCATATCCCGCATTGGTGGAAAAAAAGGCAACTCAAAAAACGGCGCCATCTTCGACGACGACGGCCAATTCATTCGCTTCAACGAAGCCCATCAAGACTTCGCCGCCGAGCTCGGAGGCGTCGAGAGCTACATCACAGGAACCATAATCGTCCGCGCCACCTACTACACGCGCACTCCACCCCGCATCTCGAAAGCCTATTCGATAGTCGAAACCCTCCCCGGTATTCCAGAAATCTCGGGAGTAAAAAACTGGCTCTACATGCCCCCCGCGCCCGAACCCGTATCCGGATTATGGCGCGTCAGCGAAGAATTCCTCGGCTCAGGCCCTGACGGTTGGAGCCAGATAATTTATGGCAGCTAATCTCCCACTCGGTCACATCTCCGCAGGCACAGTCCGCGCCGGTTACGGTTGCCGAGAAATCCGCCTGCCGTCCGGTGTGATCATCGAGGCCACTCATCAACGCCGCACAGCCTCCGCCCGCGACACCACCAAGTGGCGGGAAGTCTCGTCCCGGATCCAAGGCAGCAACTTCAAAATCTACATCTACCCATCATCCATCAACCGGGTGATCCCCGAGAATATTTTCGACGAGCTTAGCTGCAATGTGAACGGCACGTTTTTCCTCAAAGCCATCTGCACCACGAATGGCAAAACACTCACCGGCATCGAGCTCGTCCTCGATGAGGACGAAATCTCGACGGACAATCAGGCGCTTAAAAACGCTGCGCCTCCCGAGTTTCAAGTCTGCGTCGGCATCGTGAACGACGGCATTTATTACCAGGTCGAGACGGTCAACCTCGAATACGAGCCGCGCATTTCCTTCGTCAGCGAACGAGTTCCACCCGGCCCCGGCGAAGAGCCTTTCGAGCGCTGGTGGACGTGGACACGCAAGACAGACACCCCATAAAACCATGCTGGCACTACCGGTCACAGCAGCAGGGCGCACGGTAAACCAAGTCAGCGTTTACGGCACCACACTCGAATACACCGATCACACGAATGTCGCCCATTATACACATGGCGCGGACGGTGTGACTGGGCACTTTACGACGAATTACGGTGGCACCGATATTACGAGAATAACAGAGGTCGAAAATACCGCAGGAAATTTTGAGACCTACGATTCACCGGTCACATTCACCACAGGCTCCACCGCGCCGCCGACGGTCAACATCGAGACCTATATCGTCACGACCTTAACTTCGACCGGTTACGGTGAGGACACGATCACCTACACCACCGGTGGCTATGTGCCGACCGTCACATTTTCCACTTACGAATCGGGCACCTCCACGCTCACCTCGTTTTACACCCAGCAGACCTCCACGGAATACACCACAAATGGCGTCTCGGAGGGCACCGACACCACCAGCTCCACGTTTAAAACTTGGATCGTAGGCGGCTACGACACTGCCCCTGGCTTTTTTAACGGACACTACGACTTGGTGATGGTGGATGACGACGTCTCCGACGCCTGGCTCTTCGGCCCGTCTGGCTTCGGTGCGTGGACAGATCGCGCGTCCAAGGCGACCGATGGGCAGGTCATCAATCTTCTGGATCACACCACATCGCAGACATACAGCATCGGCAATGCGCTGGACTACACGGACGAGCTCGTGCTCACCGCGATTGATACCGTGTATCAGATGACATCCTCGAGCCGCACGGTGGAGCTCGAAACACGGCGGCAAACGCAGGTCGGCGACGGGGAATTCGACGCGATAGATTTCACCATCACGCGGCCCGCGCAGGATTCTTACGAGGTCACCCGTTCCACCACCGGAGTTTATGATCCCGTCACGGTGACTTATGAGACCACCACGCTCGTCTCCGTGGAATTCTCCACACTGAAAACCTACACCGAAAACGCGGTGCAGGTTGGCCCGAGCGACTTCTGCGACCTCACCGAGACGACGACCACATTCCGCTCGATGATCTACACCACCACAGTCGCGGAATCCGTGCAGCATAATTTCGCGAATGTTCCGCAGAGCACAGGCGGCGGCATCACCGCGATTGATGTGACCGGAGGGATTACGGATTATTTTCTCTCCGTCCCCCATGGCACGACCGGTGAGCTCTACGGCGCATCACAAACAGTCGGCTTCTCCCCGCTCGCAGGCCAAGGCTTCGTTCCATTCGGCGCGGCTGGCCAGGAGGAAGGCATTTATCGCGGGATTAATTACATCAACAACAACTCCCTTTTCGATGGCGTCGAGTTTTTGCTCGATGATAGCATCACCGCCCTGGCCGTCCCTCCCGCTGTTTCGATGTTCATCACGCATCGCTCGGAGTTTAATTTGTCGTGGTCGAATAGCAATAACACCGAGACCGGCATCGCCACGCTTTTGTGGGTCACCAATACCGGCACGACCACCACCGATCACATCACCGGAGCAGGCGCACAATGGTCGCTCTCGATCGGCTCGACCACGACGACCGATGGCCCTGCAACGGTGGACATCACGCTCACCACCAAGGCATCCATCCAGCTTCAAATCGCACGCGATGCTCACCAGAGCATGGATGGCTTCGTCCCCGCGCTCGATGTCATCGGCGGCTTCTCGCCTTGGGAATCCGACGGCGACTGCCTCCTCGCGCCGCCAGTCGGCGCATTCCGCCGCACGATCTACAACAGCACCGGCGGGCAGGTGGCCACGGAAAAGACCGTGTATCCCACACACACCTCCGAAGACATCACTTACGCCGCCCAGCTCATCGCTTACGAGAGCCTGAAAACGATCCGTGGCTGGAAAAAGGCGACCGACAACATCCACGACGCCTACGTGCAGGTCGAGCGCTGGCATCAAAACACCAATCCCCAACTCCCATGAAAATCGTCGTCGTCGTCTGCGCCACCAAAGATTACACCTACGCCATGTCCGAACAAGCCGCGCGGGTGGCTGCGAATTTCTACGCCGCAAAGCTGCAATCCGCCGCCGAGATCGTGTGCGTCGGCGATGATTCCGTCGCGTTTGAAAAAGCCGTGCAGGTGTATCAGCGCCATTTTTCTTCCGTGCATGTGGTGCGTTTGCCCGATGCCCAATCCGGCCTCGAAAACTACAAGGAGCCAGCCCAGCGGCTCATCGGTCGCATGCGCTCCCACGGGTTCTCCCTCGCTCGCCAGCTCAATGCATCCTTCTGCTGGAGCCTCGATTCCGACGTCCTCCCTCCAAACAACGCCCTCCGCTGCATGCTCAACATGCTGGATTTTGATGCCGGTTACTACGGCGTGTCCGCGTGTCCGTATCCCTCCCAGGGAAACGGCGACTTCCTGTGCGGTCGTGGCACTCCTGAGGCTCCGATCTCCCCCGACTGGCTGGATTCTGAAAAGCAAATCCCCGAGGCGAGACTGGCAGTTTTGGCGCGACTGAAAAAGCTTTCCGAGGAAGCGATGAAAGATGGGGAGGCAAAGATCTGGGAAAACCTCTATCGCCGCTACATGCGAGCCCGCCGCGCCTGCGAAAAATACCCGCCAAAATGCGACGTGTTTGAGGCCAATTCAAAGGGCAAGTGGAGGCGCCGCGGATGGTTCTCCCAGGCGTATCCCGCCGTCGGCATCGGTGCGGTGGTGCCGAGCGACTGGTGCGGCTTCGGCTGCACGCTCATGGGAAAAGAGGCACTCAGCTTGGCGATCTTCGACGGCTACTCAGGGGGCGGCACCGAAGACCTATTTGTGGTCTGGCAGAAGTGGTGGCCCGCAGGAATCCGCATCGCCGCTATCCCGCATTGCCCGTGCGACCACGTCGTTCGCGGAAGAAAAAAGGGGAAACAGCAAAATTTCGACGAATTCCTCCATGTGCAGGCTTTCCACGAAACCCAAGGGGAATGCATCGGGCACCTCCGCAGGCGAGTCATCCCATGGCGCCCCATAGATCCCTAATTCACGGGGCACCCCTTTTCGTCCCTCGCGTCCCTTGAGTCCCTCCTGCCCGCCATACTGCGCTTTGCGCTGTAGGCTGGGTTTTTTGACAAAGCACCGCATTCAGGATGCGCCGCTACCCAAATCTCTACGACCTCATTTTACAAACCGACCGTGCATTCCCGCAGCACATCGAGACGCTTTCCGTCCGGCGCGGCGACGAGCTCTACCTGGAGCTTCCATTCTGTAAGCCCGGTGTAGCAAACACCATAGACATCGGTTCCACCCCTGGAATCATGGTCATCGCCAAAAGTGCCGATGAGGAAAACGACGACCGCTACGACGAAAACCCCACGCTTTTCGCAAACGCCTTCACCCGCACCACAGAGACGGTCACCTTCGGCACGCTCACCGATTACTATTACTACGGCACCCTCAGCATTTCAGGTGGTGCCATAGACAAACTCCTCGGCGTTGACGACGTGGACGCCGTCGAGGTGACCACCGTGCAATGCGTCGCCGACATCTCCAGCTCACTCGCTGGGAAATACTTCGATATCTACACCAGCGCGACCGACTACGACCGCTACTGGTTCACCGTCGCCACCGTCGGTGCGGCACCCTCCGCAGGCACAGGCGGCACCCTCAGAGGCCCCATTGATGTCGCCGCCAACGCCTCCGCAGCCACCGTCGCCGCAGCCCTCCACGCCTTTGCCGACGTCAATTTCACGAGCTCCGTCCTCACCGACACCGTCACATTCACCGCGCTCACCGCCACACCTCGCGCCAATCCGCACCCGCGCAACAGTGGCTTCACCTGCACCGTCACCGTCGCGGGAAAAACCGCCTTCACCTCCACCGACGTCGAAAGCGTGGACCTGAATTGCGAAATCCGATTCCTCTACAACGGCGTCTATCAGACACTCCGCGCCTTCACCCTCACGGTAGAAAATAACCTCTACCGCTCCGGCCAGACACCCTCGCTTGCCAGCGGCCTCGTCCGCTCTGGGGAAGTCGCAATATCCAGCGCCGCCAGCTCCGTCGCCGTCACATTCTCCGTCGCGATGCCCTCGGCCAACTGGAAATTCCGCAGCCTGCAAATCATCAACACCACCGACGGCAGCCCGCTCAACATCACCACCGGCATCGTCACCGCTCGCAGCGCAGCAGGCTTCACCATCCACCTCACCGGAGTCACCGACTCCGCCAACTACATTTTGCAATACGTAGTCGAAATTTAATCATGAAAACACTCCGCGTCCTTTCCGTCCTTTGGGTCCTTTCCGTCCTTTCTTCGCTCGCCCTCGACACCCCGATCAACAACCTCAAACTCCAAGGCACCTTCAACGGCACCCCCACTGGCGGCACTGTTTCTTTCGGGTCGGTTACCTTTACTCTCGGAAATACCGAACTGCCCGCAGGAAAGACTTTCAACATCGACACTAGTAGCAACTTTAACCTCGGCGGTTCTAGTGGCGTTCGGTTAACAGGTGGTGGTGGTGTTCTTAATCTTCTCGGCCTTGGCACCGGCGCCGACGAAAGCCTGATCATTGATTTTGACGACGTCCCCAATACGATTGGTTTTAGTACAGGCTCGGGAGCGACCGATCTAAACTTTGGTTCCTTTATTATTACTGCAGGGCAATTTATTGGCGGAGGCGCAGGCCTCACCGACCTCGATGCAGGCGACATCAGCGCCGGAACACTCCCTGTTGCGCGGGGTGGAACAGGAGTCACCACATCCACCGGCTCAGGCAACACGGTGCTCTCCACATCACCGACTCTCACCACCCCAGCCATCTCCGCACCAGCCATCACAGGCGCGGCGACCTTCACCCCAGGAGCATCCACTATCGGTGCAAACTTTACGCTGGGCGCAACCAGTGCAGACGCCTGGCGCTTGGATGCTGCCACTGGGTGGAACGAAGACTTCTTCGACCTCCGTGTGAACGGCAACCAGCAAATCGTCGGCAACCACGATGGAACACTCGAGCTAAAATCTGGTGGTCTCAGAAACATTGACGACACCGACACCGGCTTCAACCTCCTCGGCTCCAATCAAGCCGGAGTGCTCGCCGGAAACCGGCAAGCGTTTACCTTTGGGGCTGGCCTTATCTACTTTGGTTCCGCCACCCACGCGACCCCGCAAAATGGCTACATGTATGCCGAAGGCGGCAGCGGAACAAATATTGCAGGCGGTGCAATGTATATCTCCGGCGGAGTTGGCACAGGCAGCGCGACCAGTGGCAAAATCGTTTTCCAGACACACGGCGTCATCGGAGGATCTGGCACCACTCCGAATACATTAGCCGAGCGGCTGGCGATCACACCCGACGGCACCGTAGTAGTCGGAGCATCCACCGCAGCAGGCACTGGAAAAGTAGAGCTTCCATCTTCAACATCAGCCACCGCAGGCATCGCATTAGGTGACGTCAACCTCTACCGCTCCGCAGCCAACACGCTCAAAACCGATGACAGCCTCATCGTCGGTGGAACCGCTACCCTCGGCTCTTTTCTGGTGGATGCATTCACCGCATCCACACAAGCAAACGTCGCGATCAAAGCCGACGACGGGAGCACTTCCAACATCTCTTTGGTGCTGACTCCCAAAGGCACCGGCTCGCTATTGCTAGGGCCAAAGCCCGATGGCACATCCACAGGTGGAAACGCTCGCGGAAGCAATGCTATTGATCTCCAGATCAAACGCGACGCCGCCACAAAAGTCGCCTCGGGCGCGAACAGCGTCCTTATCGGCAACCAGGGCATCGCTAGTGGCCCATACTCCACCGCTATCGGCTACAACGCGGCTTCGACCGGAGACAGCTCGATCACCATCGGCGTGAACTCCACAGCCTCCGGTTCCGCTGCAGTCTCGATCGGCAGCAGCACAGTCGCCTCTGGCGCATACTCATTCAGCCACGGCCAATCCGCCGAATCTAGCCGCATCGGAATGCGCGCATTTTCCGGCGCTGCATATATTTCCGGCGCCGCAGGAGGATCCACCCAGGGCATCGAGTGGACAGCTTCCGATAAAACCACCAACGCCACCCCTTCCCAACTATTTCTCGACGGCGTCTCAGGCTCCACACCATTTGTGCTGCGCCTTGGCACCGGCATCGCGGGCATCCTCCAAGTTCAGGCAATGAGTTCCGATGGCGCAACGCACGCGATTTTTAGAAAATCCATTGCAGCGAAACGCGTCACTTCTGGCGATACCATGACACTGACTCAAAACGACGACCTCGGCACTCAAGTCGCCGCCGGGTGTGCGATTACGATCACAGCAGACGCCACAGACAAATCGCTCAAAATCATGGGCACCGGAATCGCCGCCACCACCATCATCTGGACTGTGTCTTTCTACGGACTCGAAACCGAATACGCCCGCTAAATCCCAAATCATCAATCCTGACCCACAAATGAAGCCGCTTCTCACTTCCGTCCTTTCCGTCATTCTCGTCCTTTCCGCCTCCGCCGACTTCCCCGTCAAAAACGGAAAATTCCGAGGCACCGCCTACACCTACGGCACCGATCCGAAATTTGAATTCCGCGACGGCTCCGAGCTCATAATAAAAGAAGGTGCCACCCTCACCATCGAAGACGGCGCCACAGTCACCGGTCTCACCTCCGATTGGGACGGAGGCACAGTCACCGATGCATCCTCATTTCTTGAAAGCGTCACTTTTGGAAAAGCCAACATCTTTCCCGCAAATGCGATGGGTGCGCTGGAGGTAGATGTCGCCGAGCCCAACAACACCAAGACCATCTCCGCAGATTCCACGCTGACATTCTCAGCCACTCCGACAACAGGCACCGTCTTCGGCCTCACGCTGACCAATAGCGACAGCAGCGCCCATACGATCACCATCCCGAGCAGCTACAGCTACAGCCTCGGCGCACTCCGCACCACATTCAGCATCCCCGCTTCTTCATCGGTAAAAATCCAATGGGAACGCGAGGCCAGCCGCTACGGGATGTTTGGAGACCCCGTAAAAATAACCGACCTCACCGACGCCACGCCAGTCGGTGCGGACTCCATTCAATTCCACGACGCCACCGACGGACTGAATAAGGACGCCCTGCTCTCCACACTGCCACGCTACGACGTCTGGATGGTGGCAATCAGCGACGAATCGACAGCGATCACGACAGGAAATGCCAAGGTAACTTTCCGCGCTCCATATGCTGCCACTGTTACCGCCGTCCGCGCATCTCTGAACACTGCATCATCGTCGGGAACGCCTGCTTTCGACATCAATGAAAGCAATACAACAATTTTCTCCACAACGCTCACCGTGGATCAGGACGAGCTAACCAGCACGACAGCAGCAACGCCAGCCGTCATCAGTGACACTGCGATTGCTGACGATGCGGAAATCAAAATCGACATCGACACCGCAGGCACCGGCGCGAAGGGCGCGAAGGTTTACATTTACGTCACCCACTAAAATGAGATCGCTGCTCTTACTTTTTGCGTTTTGCTTATCCGTAAAAGCGGAGACTTTTTTACTGAACAGCTACCGCTTCGGGGTAGCGCCGAGTTATTTACTGGAAGAGGATTTTGAAGGTGCGGGAACCCCATCGGGATGGAGCACGCTCACAGGATCGCCAGACTACGACAACGCCACGTCTCCCGCGCCGCTTGTTGGTGCCCAAAGTCTCGGAATGCCTGCATCTGCGAGCGTTCAGAAATCATTCACTGCGGCTGCGGATTGCTGGGCTTATTGCGTTTTCTCGTTCGATTCACTGGCTCAATCCCCTCGGATCATGAGCTTCCAAAATAGCAGCGACACGCTGATCGCCCGCATCCGCGTCACTGGCACAGGCGTCGTGCGAGCCGAATGCGGCAGCACTACAGCGGACAGTGGAGCCGGTGTGGTCGCGATCAATACGACTTACCATTGCTGGATGCACTACATCAAAGGAACCGGCGCGAATGCCGAGCTTTACGTTTACATTTCCACCACGTCCACGCTCCCGAGTGTTACCGTCTCCACGACCGCAGGAACCAGCACCACCGACGCGTCAAAGTTTCACGTTCTGACCCCTGCCAGCACCGTCCTAAAGGTGGATAAAGTCCGTGTGGACGATGCGGCGATCGGCAGCGCACCTCTATGAAAACGCTGCTGCTATCATTGCTGCTTTGTGTGCAGTCTTTCGCAGGGACGTGGTATGTGGACAGCGCGGCCACAGGAGCAAATGACGGCACGAGCTGGGCCGATGCTTTTGAGTCCTTTGCGGATACTGACTGGAGCGCGATCGCAAAAACAGAGCACCAGCCGATCTACATTTCCGGTGGCAGCACCTCGAAGACATACGCCGAAACCTTCGCGGTCGCATGGAAGGACACCAGTGGATTTACACTCACGATCCGCCCCGGCCAAGACGCCTCGCACAACGGCATTGTTTACCTGGAAGGCTCTCCCACAGGCTGCGGGTTGAAGTTCGGCACCGATAGCGAATACGCTTCTCCTTACTCATTTGACCAGGCCGATTACGTCACACTCGATGGCAGTTACAACGGAGCCGCGCACATCATCATCCGCGACACCTACGACAAGGGTATTTATTTCCGCTACGGGCCGGGCACAAATAACACCGTCCGCTACGTCAATGTGACCGATTGCGGGCTGGGTGTAGCACAAGGTCACGGGATCCGCATGGACACGGGCGATGCAGTAAACACCCTGATCGAATATTGCGTCATCTCAGGCAATGAGCAGGACGGCATAAACTGGAACGACGAAACGGCGGCTTTTGATTCCCTCACCATCCGTTTTTGCACCATTTACGGGAACCAAGACGACAGCATTCAATGCGGCGGCGGTGTCACTGTACACAACTGCACGATGGACGGCACGGGCTACGACGAAGAGGGAGGTACAAACCATCCCGACGCCATCCAGGGCACCGCAGGCTACTGGAAAATCTACAACAACAAGATGGGCGATCACACGCAGGAGTTATTCATCCAGTCGGAACCAGCGGATGGTGGAGTCCTAAACGACATCAAAATTTACAACAACGTCTTTTACAGAACCGACGAAGGGGAGGACGTCTCAATCCTGCTCTCCATGAACACGGGCAGCGCTGACCCGACTTGGGATAACATCGAGATCATCGGGAACACTTTCGACGGCGGATACACCACCTTACGCCTGCTTTCAAAAACGGTCGGCAGCGACATCACCCTTACCGACTGCGAGTTTTCAAACAACCTCATCACCGCTGGTGGAATCATCACCATGAACGGAGCGAGTGAGGGCACGCAGACGTGGACGGCTGGCGAATTTCTCGCACGCAACAATCTCTTCTTCGATTCTACCACTTCGATCAAATGGAAGACTAATTCCTACACCACCGTCAGCAGCTGGCAGACTGCTAACGGAACGGATTGCAGCGGCAACATTGTCGGCACAGCGACCTTTTCAAACGCCGCCGCCCTCGATTACACGCTGCTTTCGGGGGATGCATTGAACAACGGGGTAACCCTTTCCGCGCCATACACCACCGACGCCATCGGCACACTCCGCCCGCAGGGTGCAGCCTTCGACATCGGTGCATACGAGCTTTTCGTCCCCGCCAACCAACCCACAGGCCGTTATTTCGGAACTCCACGCCGCCGTTTTTAAAAACAATGCCACCCGAACTCCGCGATCCAATCACCCCGCAGGTTCCAGCCCCACTCCTCGACGCTGCCAACGACATCGAGAAACACCTCCTGGAACAAAGCGACATCGCCCGCCAGCAAAACGACCGCATCATCCTCGCCGTCGAGCACATCAACCGCAGCCTTGACCGTGGAGCCGGGAAAATAAAAAGCCTCGAAGCACAAGCCGCCGATTGCGAGCAAGACCGCCGCAACACAAAAGCCTTTCGCCGGTCTCTGTTACTCGTCTGCACCATCCTCGGCCCGCTCATCTACGGCATCATCCAGCATCTCATCGAGCGCATTTTCCCCTAAAAAAAGCTCCGTCCGACCTGCCCGCCGTGCTGCTTTAGTTGCAGGTGTGGTCCGCCTGATCCGTCCGCTTCCTTTGACAAACCACGTCCCACATGGGACGCCGCCTCGAAGTCACCGAAATCCTCACCCCGCTGTGCTCTTGCGACCATGGAGACGGCACCTGGACACTCACCAACGACCTCATCTTTCGCCTCTCCGACGAACGCCTCTACAAAGTCCCAAAGGGTTTTAATTGCGACGGCGCCAGCGTCCCGAGAATCTTTTGGCCACTCTATCCGCCGGTCGGCACACGCTACAGCCCAGCCGCGTGGATCCACGATTACCTCTACCGCCTCGGCGGGAAACTCCTGCCACTATCCGCAGGCTACCGCGTGCCCGCCCGCACACTCACCCGCGCCCAGGCCGACCGCTTTTTTCTCTCCGCCATGGCCGCCCGACACGTCCCACGCCCGCGCCGCCTCCTGCTCTGGCTCGTCGTTCGCCTCTGCGGCTGGCTCCCCTGGTCACGCGCCCGGCAAGTCCGCGCCTGCTCACACCTCGACCCCATTTCCTCGCGCCTCCTGCTGCTCATGATCCTCTACATCATCGCGATTCTCGCCGCGCTCTGCCTATTCACCGGCTGCGTCTCCCTCGAAGTCTGCGGCGAGAAAAACGGAGTCCGCGCCTGCGTCAGCTACACCCACAAAGCCGCCGTCCCCTTCAAACTCCGCGCCGAGAAAAACTTCTGAAGTCGCTCAAATTCTTAATTCTTAAATCTCAAATCTTAAATTAATGAGCATCATCCCCGCATCCCGCCCCAAGCTCGACGAACGCGAAGCCCGGCACCTCCTCGATCTCAACGGCGTCCCAGCCCTCGGCTGTGCTGTGATGCTCCTCGCCGTCCGAGCCTACCGCCGCGACAGCATGGGTGCGCCCGGCGTAAACGACACCGGCATTTACGACGACGCCCTTTTCCTCGTCGGCCCTCATATTTTCCGTGCATACAACGCGAATGTGGATCCCGTCCGCATCGGATGGAATCCCGGCGTCGGCAAACCATTCGCGCAGCTCGTCCCCGGCGTCTGGCCATTCGTGAAAGGACTCCACAAAGGTCGTTACGCCGCCCTTCGCCAGCCCTACGAAGACCAAGCCGTCGAGCGCGACCTCGCCACCATCTTCGACCGCCCCGACGACCCCCGAGCCCTCGGCCACTTCACCGTCCGCCGCACCTACACCGACAAAGCAGGCAAGACGCACAGCTACGAAGACACCGGTTACCACGCCATCAACATCCACCGAGGAGGAACGAACGGCACCAGCTCATGGGGCTGCATCACCATTCCCCCGCTTGAATACGCCGAATTCCAGCCCGCAGTTTACTCCGCGATGGAAGCAGCAAACCAAAAGTGGATCCCCTGCAGCCTCCTCACCGGCCCGCTCACCTAATACATGCCGCCACCACCGCCGCCACGCGTAATCGCCGTTGACGTTGACGGCACCCTCTCCCTCGCAGGAAAGCCAAACCTAAAACTCATCGCCTGGCTCAGAGCGAGAAAAGCCGACGGCTACAAACTCCACCTCTGGTCGAGCGCCGGAGAAACCCACGCCCGATCCATCGCCGCCCGCTTTGGAGTCACCGCCCTTTTCGACCTAATCCTCTCAAAGCCCGGTTTCATAGTGGACGACCAAGGATGGTCCTGGACAAAATACACCCGAGTCCTCCCCATAGATCAAATGATCACTCCCCCCGAATTAGCACAATAAATTAGCACAATCAGGTTAATTCCTTTTACTCCCTGTAAACCACCGGATTTCGCCAGAAGCATTACTTCTCATGTGCTTGATTTCGGCTTTGTTGCATCTTTCACCATGCGTCGAAACTTGGTGTCCCCAACGCGTGTGGGCAACCTGCTTTCGTCTTCGTTTACTCGCAGCGAACCGCCCCCCTCTACGATTCGAGGTGTGTTTTTTGCAATTGAATCCAAACCATGGACTGAACTGGTTGCACGTTCCGTTTCCTGTCCGCCCTGAATAAAGACTTCGTTTTCGACCAGGGGGAGAGGACTGGTTCCATTCTTAATTGCCGCAATTAACGCTTCCTGTTGAGCAGGGATTGGACGCACGAGAACCTGGTTTGCAATCGCCCACCGTAAGAGCGCACGCATGTATGGGCCTTGCTTGCAGCCCGAGAGACCCAAGAGCTTCGTGAGCTCCGCAAACTCTTCGAGAGTAATCGCAGTCGTGATGTTTTTTTGTCCGAGCGCAGCGGGATTATTAGCCATAAGTGCCCAGTAAGATGGAAAAGTATTAGAATTATTCAAAGTATTATTGACAGCGCGAGTATTAGGAGTATTTCTCGTAATACTATGAACGAAACCGCTCCCAATTTACCGGGGATGAAAAAAGAACCAGAAGTCAGAGCTCTGAAGGTGAAAACCCCGCTTCACCACCGCCTCAAAGTGCTCGCCACAGAACGGGGAATCACGATGGAGGAATTCACGCAGCCCGCTCTTGAGCAGCTTGCCGATTCCACCCCGCGCATCGAACTCAACCAAGCCGCATCATGACTTTCCTGACCTGCTGTCTCGCAATCTCAGCTCTCAAAAGTCAACTGCATGCGCAGCGGGAGCGCATAGCGATGGCTGAGGATTTTAAATCCTCAGAGGAAACCCTACGAATACTTAGGGAACATGAAAGCCAGCTACTAACTGCCATTGCGCAGCTTGAAGAGGAGGATTGCGAATGAAAGAACTCCTCGAAACTTTTGTGGTCGCGCAGATTGCCGACCTTTTGATCCTCGCCCTGGTCTTTGGGTTTTTCTCTCACCTCGCCGCCGCGATTTTGTATTGGAGGATCCATCGCGCTGTTTTGAAAAAAGCGAAGCTGAGGGCTCACGATGAAGGGTTTGTTGCAGGGTTTGAGTATGAGCTCCGGGATAGCATACTCCGTCATGAAGTAAGGACAGAAGGGAGGAAAGGGGAGGGGGAATCCAGGTACGCTGAGGGTAGCCTGTCCGTCATAGAAAACACAGGAGGGCTTCACAGCGTTTAATTATGGCACGTCGTCGCTGGCCGAAATCCCGAAACCGCAGCCCTCGCTTTGGGAAGCTCGAAAGCTTCCGCGATGTCCGCCGCGCTTGCACTGAAGTCCTCCGTGCCTGGGGAATTTATCACACGCAAGAACTCAGCAACACGCCTTCCACAAAATGAAGCTGGGATACCGTCCAGATGAAGCCGCAGAGGTAGTGGGGGGCATGGAAGTGCTGAAATCCATGGTCGCAGCCGGTTGGTTGCAGCCGGTTTTGCAGCGCAAAAAACTCACGGTTTACAACTACGGGGATCTCGAGAAGTGCTGGCAAAGGATTGTTGATGGGGACGCTTTGCCGCCTCGCCCGAGGAAAGAAAAGGAGGCGTCATGCTGAAGGATGTTCCGTCCGCCGATAATGTCGCCGCGTTGATGTCCTACGCTGAATGCTCCCCCTTCGCTGGGGGTCGCTCTATTGCACTCTTTCCTTTCACTGAGATCTACGTGATCGGAATTGATCCCACTGAAGCCCTCCAAAAACTCAACAAACACGTTTGCGTTAATTACTGGGAATGCCTGTGCGCGCTGGAAAAGGCTTTTCTCGGGTGTGGAGGGGAGGTCGCCGCGTCATGAACTATTGTCGTCATTGCGGGACTGCGACTGTGTTTCCAGTGCTTTGCCTTGGGTGCAGGTGTGACGCTGCGATTGCCAGTAAATACGCCGTGAGTGCGCCATCGCGCGAAGATTGGAGTGCAAACACCCTCACCATCCCGAGCGTTTATCGCACTGAGTGCCCCCCGTGGGGAAAGTCCGCTCTTAAGTTTTTTGCGCAGGGGAAATCTCCTCACCGTCTTAACAGTCATGTGTTGTTGAAGCAAAAGCGGTGTGAGTCCTCGAATGAGGGCTCAGCGCAGAATTTTTACAACCACGCTCTAGGTGAGCCTTTCGATGATCGTCCACACCACGAATTTTTGCGGGACTGTGTCCGCGCTGAAGGGAGTGCTTCATGACGCCGAGGGGAGTGGTTCAGATGATGGATTCGACGAGTGGACTGCCCGTTCTGTCTTATTTGAAGCGCAACGATGACATCCTGCCTGGGATGGAGGATCAAGAGTGGGATTGGACGCCCGACAAGAAAGAGCAATTCGTTTTTGAGACTCATGAGCTTGCGCTTTCCGCCGCCGCGTTACTGCAAGACCGCCATCGAGAAGTCGCTGTGTCGTCGGGATTGAATCCGCTGAAATTGAGCGTCTATGCGCCTGTCTATGGGAGCGATGCAGACCGCGCCGACCGTCCCGAGCGTCTCTCCACTCACGTCGTCCCGCCCGAGGAAGCCGCGAAAATCCGCCGTCATGTCGAGAAGCTGGAATCTATGGGCCTGTTTTAATTTATGAAAAAATTCTTCCGCATCACATTCTACGAGCTTGATGTCACCTACGAATCTGAAGTGCCGCCAAGGAGAAGCTACTTGGACCACGGTCGTATTGAAATTAATTTTACGGATAGGGAAACCGGAGAACCCATGCTTGTAGTCGTCTCCGCTAAGGTAAGCATTTTCCTCGCGGAGGTCTCAAAATGATCGAAGACGAACTCGTGCGCAACGATTGCGTTGAGGAGATTGCAGGGGAGGAGTTTGATTCCACTGCGAACTGTGCGATCGCCCGTTTTTTTGACCGAACAGGGTGGAAGCCTACGGACTGCAATACGCCCTTCATGGAGCTTCTGGCTCGCGAGGAAAAGGGGATGGAGGATTGCAACAAGCCAGGTGAATACGAGGTGAGGCAACGCATCGAGGGAGTCCTCGCCTTTGCCGATTTCATCAAAGCGAAAGGGATACATCCCGCCGAAATGTTGCGCCAGCTCGTGAGTGCATTCCGTGCGCTGCAAATTGA
>JACCDR012365700.1_pt1 | contig 31111 bp, 57 predicted proteins | sample 7446431 | NCBI WGS metagenome assembly JACCDR01 (sample SAMN15323443, study PRJNA562643) | freshwater metagenome | isolation source: river surface water | place: USA:Blue River Watershed | collected 2017-08-17
AAGAAGAAATGAACAAAGATAAGTTATTAGAGGACTTAAAAAGGGACGAGGGATTCGTCCCTTATGCGTATCAGGACAGTTTGGGGTATTGGACTATCGGCTATGGAACGTTAATTGATGAGCGTGGTGGTGGATTGCCAGAGGATATATGTGCTGAACTGCTTAAGCGGCATGTAGAAAACAATACGGCAAATCTTAATAAACAGTTGCCGTGGCTAAAAACCCATCCTGAACACATCCAACGTGCGCTTGCTAATATGGCGTACCAACTTGGTGTGTCAGGACTTCTGTCATTCAAAACAACCTTGCGTTTAATAGAACAAAAAAGGTATAATGAAGCTGCGGACAATGCGTTAAAATCCTTATGGGCTAAGCAGACTCCGAACCGCGCTAAGCGGGTAACTGACCTTATGAGAGGTATATCATGAACTGGATTTTAGAAAACTCTACCCAAATTCTTGCGTATTATGGTGCTTTTGTTATCATTGCCACTGGGATTGTTAAATTGACACCGACACAAAAAGATGATTCTCTTTTGGAAAAGATTTTAAAGGTGTTGGATTATTTTTCGACCGCACTGAAGAAAGATCCAAAAAAATAAATGATAAGATTTTATCTCCCCCTGTTAGCCGCCTTGGTCATTTCTGGCCTTGGCGGTTTTTTCTTTTGGCAGTACGGGCAGAAACAATATAAAGCTGGATATGGGCAATGTATGTATGATGGCGCTGCAATTGCGACACAAGCGGCAGAGGAGTTAAAAGATGTTGTACGTAAAGCATACAAGCCTGATGATGTTGTTAATCGCTTGCGTATCAATGGGTGGATGCGCGAGGATAACGACAGATAGGTATTGCTCTGGCACGTTTTACATCATGGCGCACAAACAAGACACGCCTAAAACACTTAGACAGATTTTAGACCACAACACTATGAGGTTAAAATTATGCAAAAGTCACAGCGCAGGGGAATAGTTGTCGATCTTTTTAATGAGCAAGCTGGGCTGTGTTGTTATTGTGGCAACAGAATGACCCTTAAATTAAGCCGCCCCCGCACCGCCACTGTGGAACATATAAAGCCAAGGTCGCACGGCGGATCTAATAAACCATTCAATCTTGCTGCGGCTTGCTATCCGTGTAATCAGAAGAAAAAAGATACAAGCCTTATTATGTTCTTGTGGGCGAATCCAAAACTAGCAGCTTAATCAATAGTAAAATATTTAATTGCCTCCTCAGTCGGCATCACCTTCACCCCAGTCCACGCAGCCCTAACGTGTTCTGGGCAATAAGGCTCACCAGACGCCCTCTCGCATCCGCACCACTTATCTCCCATGGGCCATAAACACCCGTCTCCCATAGGCTCTTTGGGCGGGAAATCATTGTTTGGTTTTGTCTTTCTGTATTGCCCCGTGGCAAGCGTCCGCCCGTTGTTTGTTTTATATTGCTTCTGCAACTTCCACCCCAGCCTGTGCATCTTGCCCAGCACAGCATTGCGGGAATATCCCATGCGCTCACCAATCTGGCGGGAATCCATGCCCATAGCGATCAATGCCCGAAGCTGCTCTACGTCTTCACGTGGCCATTCTTTTGTGTCTGCTTTCGGCATTATTCTCCCCACTGTTCTGCCATTGCGTCAGCTATTCCCTGAAATGTTTTTGATCGTATTTTCCATCTTGGGTTCTCTTTAGATGTACCCTTAACCGATTCACACCAATTTATTTTCTTACCAAAAGACTTCTCACCTTGGCATATGTAGATTGGTTCTGGTTTTTGGATTATAGTTCTGCTGTAATCTAGCTTTCCCAATCCCTTTAGCCAAAGACAAGTGCGCTTTTGTACTGGGTCGCCAAAATAATATGGATGTATAATTTGATCCGGTTTTCTAAATACCGTATTAACATACCCAACGGGGTTCTCTATACATATCTTTGGTATATTTGACTCGTGTAACTTAATGAAAAATTCCAAAGCGTCATTCCTTAATTTTTCTCTACCTGGTACGTTCCAATGGCGTGTCCCCGCATACGTTAAGTATGTACAAGGTGGGTGCGCTATCATTAAATCCCACCCATCATTTATAATATCAAACACATCCCCTTGATAATGTGGGCCATCGACATCGGTCGGCAATAAGTCACAAGACAAAGCTTCGTGTCCGCGTTTTATAAACGCGTCCCGAACCGTCCCTGAATATTCACACGCTACGAGAACGCGGAGTTTTTGTTTCGGCATATCGCTCTTTCCTTCTGATCGAGGTTGACAAATCCCAATAGATTTTGATTACATCACGCAAATCACTTCCAAATGGGAAATCACGAGAAACTTGATAATATGGAGGTAGTGTCGTTTTAATAGAGACGACAAGTGTCATGAGCTTATATGATATAAAGACATCAAAGCCGTCATTTGTGAAATGATCAACCATCCACTCAAGAAATTTCTGCGTCTCCATATTCCCCCACAATTCCAACGTTATTGTATAATTTACACGCTTTACTTATAGCGTTCAACTTTCTTTCCAAAAGTTCTATGTGCCTTTCTCGTTTAGTCATGTGCTTTTTATAACTTGAAATACTTTTTCTAGTTTCTTCTTTTACGCGCGATGAAAAGTTGTCATGTAATTGACTATACATTAACTCCAACGCCTGTAGCCTTCTTTGCAGCCGCTGAATCGTTTCGTCTTTTGTTTCGGGGAGTGGGTTATCCATCTATGAATGAAACTCGAAAGTGGGCTAGATGTTTTTCGGAAGGGAGAAGGTTTTTACAGGCATCGACGTGGGCTAGGATATTATATTTTTGCCATTGGTGCCCGACTGGGTGGTGTCGCCGCTCAAATTCTTGTTTCGATACAAAGGCGTTGGCAGCTGAATCAAATAATTCTAGCAATCTGTCTTGATAGGCCATCTCAACTCGCTCTTTTTCTTGGCCAACTCTTGTCGCGTTGACCCATGACACACGAAGTTCCATGATATGCTCCTTTGGTTAAAGTTCCTCTCCAATCTAACGGTGTGCGCGTCCGCCGGGGAAAGCCCAACAGCACCGTTAGACAAGAAAGGCTGATCCGTTTTACCCACACTACGGATCAAAAGTGTTTTAGGCGAACAAAGATGTTGGCGCATCAAAATTTTATCACATCTCCAATTTCCCACAAACCCCAATGTGAAACGCTGATGTATATTTTATTATCTATAATGTGGTATTCGGTCATTTCCATTTCAATCCTTGTGGGTAGGTGGCGCGGAGGTAATCGATGGCGGCGTTATAACCTTCTATACGACCGTACTCAATATCGTTGCAGGTGGCATAGTTTTGATCTTGTAACGAAGTATCCTTATACAAAACCTCCACATCTACCACTGGCAGATCGGTGTGGTCATCGCGTTGCGCTTTTAAGCATTTGACCTTGAGTTCAAGTGCCACAACATCACATTTCAATTTAATGTTCTCATCCTTCACTGTTGCCATCTCGTCTTCTACGGCATCGGCGCGAATGTAACGTGTGTCATTATTGCCATCTCCATGTTTTTGGCTGTCATGGGACAAATATTCATCGGTATGTCCCTTAATGCCAAAGTCTTGGCACTTACCGTACGCCCATAACTCATCCGGCATCGTATTCATATTATCTATCCTTTACTGCAAATTTATTACCACGAGATCTCGCTCTACACGCACAACTAATAGAACAATACTTACCTTCACCTCTTTTCAAATTACTTGGCTTTAGGTATTTCTCAAAAATTTCACCGCACTCTTGGCATTCGTATGGTTTTCGTTTGTCCGGCATCGTGTTTTGTTGGGTCATTTTTTACTCCTAAACACAACTATTGCAGACGGGAATGGTGCAGGATTTTTGTGTTTTCCAAACTTTATGCGGCCACGAAGAAATTCGATTTCTCCCTTCATCGCGTAATCGTGCCACCATTTTGTGTCGGTACGTGCGGGCACTAGGCAAACTACTGTTGCACCGTCAAAAGAGCTTTCATAAGCCTTTTTCATCCATGCGCCAATATTCCTACCGTATGGCGGGTTCATCCAGCAGCTTCCTGACCAGTTCTGCTTTAGACCGTCCATTTCAGGGCTAAAGAACTCTGGGCATTTTGAATTTTGCAATGTTGCACAAACATCAGTTTTAAACCAATAAATATCATCATATTTACGGAATAAATCTAATGGTGTTTCCCACATATCTGTTTTGCTAGAAAAATGCACTGATGTCATCTCAATCCTTCCTTTCTTTTGGTGGTTCGGGTAATGGTGGCCATTTACGCGCCTCATCACGTATATCTTGCGCGGCGCGTTCATATCCGTAACGTTCAAACATCAATGCCAGCCGTTCAGCGGCATCTTGCTCTCCGATCTGATAGGACTTACGCAACTCGTCATTCATTGCATTTTTTGGAACCATGCCGTTTGGAATAAATATCTGAACCACTTTTCCTGTTGGCGTGTGTGTTTCTGTTACACCGATACCCCCAGCAAAACTATAAAAACCTTCACTCATGATAAGCTCCATTCATAGATTTATAAATCTGGACTGCCTTCGGCCCATATCCTATGTTTGAAAGGTCATCATTTTTTTCTAAACAATGAATACCAGCCATAATCTGTGGTGCTATGGGATCAATAGGAAAAAGTTGCCAACCTTTCGGCGCACCCCGCTTCATGTGTTCGATGGCGTGGGTGAGGGCTTGCGCTTCAATCGCGTTTTTGTCATTAGACGCATCATTCTCAATGTCGCGTAACATATAATTTAATAGGCCAATCGCTTCCTGCGTGTTCATTTTGTTTCTCCAAATTCCGCATTCTCTACTTTACTTTGTATAAATGCTTGATCGAACCCGCGCATCAAAGCATTCGCAAACCAGCCAACCATCACATCTTCTGGTATGTCGGGATACTGTTTGCAAAATGCTTCGGCCCAATCGCTGGCATCAAAACTCGGTACAGGCCAGTTTGGGTCGTTTTTGTTTGGGCTCCTAATTGCTAGATTATAAGCAACAATACCATCTGGTTCTGTGTTCATTTTGTTTTCCTTTCAATTATACCACCTTGGCGCGTGACTAGGTACTCTTGACCTGTTTTATTATCTGTCAAAACACGCATGCCACACCTGTCATTCCAAGCGCGGTCGCAATCGTCTATTGGTTCAAAATATTGAATTGTATAAAGAACAATAAACGCCATGAAGAGAAAAACAAGAATCATATCAAATACGCCTTTTGTAAATTCGCGCCCTATTTTTCTATATTCGTTAATCATTTTGTTTTCCTTGTGATGTTAAATTCACCGGTAATACAATCAAATAAATTATAAAACACAGCATCGGAATAAGAGTGCGGTATCAAGGTAGATAGCTTTGCCGCCAAGTCTTCACGTAGTTTTTCCAAATCCACCGTCTCGGCCTTGACCTGCGCGGATTGCAGGGCGGCGCGGATTGTATTCGCGTGTACATAAAACCAGCGCGCCATTAAAAGAATGTCAATTTTTTTCGTATTATTATCTAGTGGGTCGTAAATAGATGTTGGTATTGCGTCTAAAGCCGCCTGTCTCGCGTTGTCTTCCATCTCAATCGTCATTGGTGTTGGCATTGTCTCACGTTCCTCCCATTCAATATCTATACCCAATGGCTTCATCGCTGCATTAACAATTTCTTTAGTTGTTGCCATTTCTTCCTCCTGCAATAACCACTCAACATAATTCGCCGCATCCATCAATTCTTCTTGGATATGAATTAACTTTTCTTTAACTGTCGCGTAATTACCCGCCAAAGTCGTTCCGTATTTCTTTATCCCCACAGCACTGCGGGATTGTAGTTTAGCGCATACTGCGTCAACGATTGGGTCGGTCATTTATTTAACTCCTTGATTAAGGCATCAGCCCTTATAACTGCTAACTCTGCCCATGCTTCAGATTTTGATTGCCCTGGTAATGGGTCGAATGTTTCTTTAGATGTGATAATTGCTTGCATCGCCATTGCCGCAAAATATTCACGTTTGGTTAGGCCTTCTTGTTTAACATCATAGGAAGAGTAAACATCTCCGCTCGGTCCAACTGATACGCATCCGGAAAACGCTGGTTCATCCTTTGTCATTTATCATCTCCATGATCTGCTCAACTGTTTCATAAACACAAATACTGTCATATCCCTTAAGTTTCCCATATTCATCGTATGTAGGGCCATAATTTAATTCTGTTAAATTAACCCCGTTTAAGGTTGTTTTTTCAATAATTCTAACAAGGTTAATATTAACTAATCTTTCAAAACCAGAGCCATAACTGTAAACTTTTAATTTTATAAACTTAGGCATTTGGTCGATCCTTCCTATTTATCATTTTCAAAACATAGGCATCGTCAAATTCTATTTCATCTCTATTATTATCTCTCATCCACATTAACAAACAATGAGAAACAGCTCCAAAAGATGATACGTCTTTTGATGTAATTTTTCCTCTACTGTTTTTTATTAAATCACCCCATTCAAAATACTCAAGCATTTGGTCGATCCTCTCTATATTTCGCGTTTTGTTCAGCGATAGCGTCTTCACAGCGTATATCATCAATAAGACAATCTATTGCGCGGACTTGTTCTTCTGCCTCGTCGTACAACAAAACAAATTCGTCATAACCTTCTGTTACCGCCATAATCTTTTGACATACCTGGCGTATATCATTTAGTTTATCTTCATCGGCGCGGGCCATGTGGCCTAATAGCATTGTTGAGATGTTCATTTCGTTTCTCCTTATGTTGTTTATTATGCCGAAAATTCCGGCAATGTAAACAACTATTTTGTATTATTTTCTTTCGTTTAAAATGTCATATAATTGGCAGAACTTTTCAACAAGCGGCCCTGTCTTTGTCTTGCCGCCGTTCTCTATAACACTTATTGTGTCACGGCATAACCCAACAAGCTTTGCAAATTCAATTTGCGTCATGCCATGTTTTTTACGCCATTTTTTTAAGTCAAATTTTTTCATTTATATTCACCAGTTATAAGGCCGCAAATTACCAGAGCAATAAAAAGAACAATTACACGTCCAATAAAATTTAATATCATTTTGTTTCTCCATATAAAGGTTGTGGTGATATGTAACTACATCCAATGTTTAATGTTGTCGCGCACAATACCATTGGTTCAGAAACCCAAACGCGTAATTTTGGACGGTTGTCATTCGCCCGTACCAAGTCATCAAACCGCGCCGGATTGCACACATGGTTGGGGGCCATGTAGTACGCCCATTGGTATTGAATGAACCATTGAGCGAGGTTGTCGTTGGTGCTTAGAAACATCATAAATAATCCTTTATAGATATATCAAACCCGATAAGTTTTGTCTTAAATTCTGGTATATTTTTGTTAATCAATATCCTTTTTAGTTCGATCAAAGACGTTACTAATTTGTCAAAATCATCAGGGGGTAGCCCATCAACACCGAGTAAATCATTAACGATTCTTTGTTGCTCTGCTTTTACCCATTTATCCTCTTTAATTAGCCATTTAAACATAATTTCAACCCCTCCCATACACTAGAGCAAGCCATAAGGAATAAGTACGCGCCCAAAAATACGCCTGAAAATATTAGGGCTATTTCGATACGTTCGTTCATAATACCCTCCTTACAATGCACCAAGTAATAACGCCACGACGAGTGATAGCATGAGTATCATTATAACAGATGCCACAAAGCCCATTACCGCTCCCGAAAAGTAATGAAGTATGTCTGGATCCCCAGAAGTTTTTGCAGAATAGAAAGCACCAAAAACCATAGATGCTAGTATTATTAAGCCAATTATCTGTGTCATTTCTCTATCACTTTCAAAAAACTGTTACCAATGCTCCAAATATTAACGCATGTAATACCATTATCATTATTAAACCGACATATAACGCCGATATGGTACAAATTACAAATGCGGCAAACTTAAAAGAAAATTCAATAATGCTCATTTCCTTATTCCTTCCAGTAATGCACCCATTTGTTCCATTTGGTTTGTTGTGTACCCAGCAGGGGGCACGACATCGACCTTAATCACGTGGCCTGAACTATTCAAGCCGACGGTAAACAATACGCCCAGCACGAACGCGCCAAGGCATAAGATGAGTGTTGTTTTCATGATAATATCCCTTCATCTTTTCTAAGGTTTAAAACTGATTCTGTCATAGATTGCCCCTTTCCTATAAATTTAATGTAATCATGCGTCATTGGATTGTAATATCGGACCCATGCAATCATTCCACCGGATAAAATGTCTTGTTCGATTCCACAATCAAAGGGTTTTGGTTGGTGGATTATTTTAACCCTATCCTTTTGTATTTTTAAACGTTTCATGACCTATTCCCCTTTTTCAAATCTAACTTTGCCATACCATTCAGTTAATCTCGCGCCGGTTGTCAATATTGATAAGAATGACATAAAAACAAATATCCACATCCAAACCGTTTCGTTTTGGGTATATAGATAATACGTAAAAAATATAAACACGTATGTCTGTATATTGCCTAAAATAATATAATTTATTCGTTCTGCGGGTGTCATTTTCGATTTTCCTTCATAAGGTTGTTAATTTCTTCTACTGCATCTTGAAACGCCTCTCCCTTAATTGGGCGCGGCGTTTTAAGATATATGTTTTTAATCACGTTCCCGGCGGCTTTAACTTGTACGACGCCGAAATAAGAGTCGCGTTTCCATTGTGCGGTTGGGTAATAGTTAAGCATTTTTAAATTTTTCCTGTAATTCTATAAACCGTTTATAACGCTCTTTTGTTTTGTTTAAATCTTTGTCAAGATCATTTTTTAATAAAATCAATTCAAGATAATTTTCAATTGTGTTCATGCCAATAATTTTTGTTTCTAATTTCGTCATTACACCCACCCCTTACTTACTTTTTCATCTTCAATAGCGTTTGCCATGGCTTCTGCGTGTGTGAAGCCGTATTTTCTATATGTTTTATATCTTTGTAAGAATGTCATTTTGTATCTCCTTTCGATATAAATAGAATGCCGGAATTCTCCGCATTTGTAAACAATAAAACGCGCAATATTGTTGCGTTGTTTATTTACAGATTATTTTTAAAATAGAATTCAATGGCGGCTTTTGCTGGCATAACATATCTGTCATCAAAACTTTTTAACATAACGTATGTTTGTTCGCCTTCATTATTTATTCCAATCAATCTATAGAATTTTTCCATTGTTCCAGAATCATAACCTTCGTCTTGTCTGAAAATAATCATCTTGTCAACACCTTAATATCCGCCACACTATCATCTTCTTCTAACCGAACCGCCAAATTATTTGCTTCGGCCAATGTATTAAACCCGATTAAATACTCTTCACCGTTTCTCATATTTACTTTTACGCTGTACAACACGCTTGTATTTTCCACTTTCTTCTTGCTCCTTTAATAACTTATTACGTAAGTGTATACACTTTTGAACAAAATCAAATATCTTATTTAAAAACCGTTCGCCCAAATCAGCCGCATCAACAAACGCGTCAAAGTTACTGGATTCCAGCCATAACATTGACTTATACGTATCTGCGCGCGTGTTACCGTAAAATATAACCGGATTTTTTCTGTTCAACAACTTCCTGTATTGTTCTTCAATATCCGGCGTTTTTTCTTGCGGTATCTTAAAAGGCCATATAGCCGCTGTCACGTGGCGGTTGATACATTCGGCATATAGGCGTTGTTCTGGGGTCATTTTGCCGTTTCTTTTTAAAAGATTGAATAATTGAATTTTTTGCAATATCGACAATAAATTCTTTGTTTGTTTTTAATGCCGCATATTTTTTCTTTCCGGTGTGGTCTTCACCGCAAAGTCTGTATCCGTCATTTAATTTTTCAATTGTAAATTTTATATTCATTTGTTCCATCCATATAATGCTATTAAACTTGCCTCTGCTCTGCCATCATCTTTTTTTCTTGACCAATTATGTTCAAACTTTGGCAACAACTGACTAGCCCTATATCGCGCCGCGTCTTTGTCCGCTGGGCATTGCATCGCCTTCTTCCACGCTTGCGGCGTTACATAAGTGTATGGTATGCCTGACACAATAACGGCGTGTTCAACGGCGGCGCATGCCCACCCAAACGAAAAAGCAGCAGCCGCGCCGTTGCCAAATTGTGCAGACACGTTCTCAATAAAAGCGTGGTCAATTTTATATGTCCGCAATATTTTACGGACACCATTAAAATCAACTTTTTTGCGCACCGTTTTGCCTTTTTTTATCTCGTATGTCGGCATATCATATATGATTAACTCTACGCCATCATATATCGATAGCGCGCCTGATGCGCCTGGGTCGATACCAAGTATTGTTTTCATTGTGCACCAAATAAAAAACGTTTGATTTTTGCAAAAAATGTTAGTTTAGGTATAATAATCATTTTCGTTTCAGGGAAAACGGTAATTTGTGGCGTATATTTTTTATTCAAATCTTTACGATACCTACAAGTCGCGGCATAAACCGCTTGTGTTTTTATTTTAAGTTTTGCCGCAATATCTTTTGGCTTCATGCCTTGTTTGTATAAAGCAATGATTTTTTCGTGTTTGGTTTTCTGTTTCATTTTGTACTCCGTATATTCTGGGTTTATAAAATGATCCATAACATCAGAATAAGTCATATCTAATACTGATTTTTTCATTTTATATCCTTTTAATTAAAAAAATACCGGGCCTGTCACGCCCGGCATATTGTTTAAAACTCCGAGACGGTGTTCACGGCTTGTTGAACAGGCCGGGCCGCTGGTTGTGCCGCTTGTTGCACTCCACCTTGCAACTCTGCTGGTCGCGCAACAAATTTATCAATTTCAAACTTGGGTTTGTAATTAGTACCCATTTTGTCCTTCATCGTCTCAATGCCAACGCATTTAACAACTGGCAACATTCCGGGGTTTGATTTGACACCTTGCTCGTATGCATCATATAACGCCGATATCGCATTCACCAAATGCATCGAGTTGGACATCATTTCAACAACACCCGTACCAGTTGACCCAGCAAAAGCAGATTTGCTGTAAAGGTTCATACGGAACCCTTCTTTTGCTGTATCGCTTGGTCGTGGCAGTTTATTTGTTAGTGATGGGTGCTGCGTCCATTTTGGGGGCATACCAACAGCACCAAATTCAATCCACCCCGTCTTGATATTTTCAAAGTCGGCGACAAATGTCGGGTTCCCAATTTCTGTTTCCGCCCCGTCAATCTTTGCAGACCAACGCCCACTTTTTCCGTTAAATTTTACGAATGGCACAAAATCTCCACTTGATTTTTCAATACCTAATCCCATTTTCTTGTTCCTTTTTCTCTTTACCAAATAACCACTGAACAGCACTGGCGACCGATACCCGGATTATTCCGGTATTTTAATATCCATAAATTTCTCTCCTTAAATTATAATCATCTGACCAATAGAACGAATCCAACACTGGAACGGTACTCTTGATCGTTTCAATGTCAAGCCCTAAAAAATTATTTTGCCGCCTTAATATATTTTTAATTTCTGACAATGTATCGCTTGTGTCTTCTGGCTCATAGACGGCAGATTTCTTTCCGGTCACGTATAAGAATTTAACGGCGCAATTACCCATTGATGCTTTGTATATTGCCTGTTGGCGCAAGTGTGACTTTGACATCTCTGACGGAAGGCGCGATGATGTTTTAAGGTCCACGACAAGCCCGTGAGCTGGGAAGTAAAAATCAAGGTATCCTAATACCGGTATTGTCCAATCATCTACCTTGCAGTTAATGTTAATCTTTAATTGTTTCCCGTTGTCAAATTCAGGCTCGCCATATTGTGACAATTCTTTTAATGCTAAAGACACCATACCCGGAATCATTTCTCCGCGCTCGCGCGTCTTGTCTGAAAAGTCAAGAGCTGTTGACCGCTTATAAGACTCAATGGCTTTTTCTGACGCTTCCTTTTCTGTTACCCCTTGTGACAACACCATCACGACGGCATCCTCCGCCAATGTACCGGCGCGAGCTGCTTGACTAAACCCAAACTTGGCACCAAACAAATATTTGGCGCACCATGCGTCCGGTGCTTCTGTCCACATATTAAGGGATGACGCGCTTGTGTTTTTGATGTTGTGTTTTTCAAATCCTTGCATTATTTTTCTTCCATAATTCGTTCAGAAATAAACAAACACGGAGGAACCATAGATTCTGATGGTTCTTTATATCTCCAATCATAAATTAAATCTAAAACTTTCGCCTGTTTATTTTCTGGCGTTTCTTGGCAATAAACAAAACCGTGCATAAAACCACGACGAAATGCTTGTTCAATAGACGCGTCATCTGTTAATGGATCGTCAAAATCCATATCATTTACATCTATAATTTTTGTTTTTGATGATGGGAAACTACCATACGCTTTAAAAATAAAACGTTTAATAATATACCGAACAAAATCAGTATTGCTTTTAATCCCTATACGGTCTTTTGCAGTTAAAAAATTTTCTTCTTCTTTGCCGTCTAGTTCTACATTTAAATACATTTTATAAGATCCTTATAAATATCCGTTGACATTCTTATAAATATCTTATAATTTTGTCCATGTCAACACTCTTTTTTTAAAAAAAGTTTCATCACATGCAAAAAAAACACCCCCTCCAAGATGCCTTATTTGTCGCCACACAATTAAATATGCGGGTCATACCTGTTTACGGTAATCTTGAATTTGGGGGATGCACTTGTGGGAATCCAAATTGTCAGTCGCCGGGAAAACATCCGGTCGGCGGCGAATGGCAAAAAAGGGCATCTAAAGACCCTGAAGTTATTAAGGAGTTATTTAAGGGGTTATCCGCTGAATATAACTACGGGATAGCAACAGGGCCCGAAAGCGGCATTTTTGTCGTGGATGTTGACGGTGATGTTGGGAAAGCGTCGCTCAAAGACTTAACAGACAAAAACGGTATTCTCCCCGTAACATTAACCTGTAACACAGGAAACGGGTTCCATTTGTTCTTTAAATACCCAGAAGGCAGGACAATCAAGGGTAAGGCCAGCAAACTTGCGCCGAACGTTGATATACGCGGCAACGGCAATCAGGTTGTCGGGTCTGGAAGCGTCCACCATTCGGGAAGGGTGTATCAATGGGATAATCCTTTAGAAGACGTTTCAGACGCGCCACAATGGCTTATTGATATGATTTGTGAGGAGAACAATAATCAGCACAAATTAGCACAAAATAGCACAGACGGTTTAAATTTAAATACAAACCGATTATCGTCTTTAAACCTTGATCGTCGCCATTCAAATGATGAAGTAATTGAAATGTTATCATTTCTAGACCCAGGTATGGGGCATGATGACTGGCTTTATATTGGAATGGCTTTACATGATGGAGGGTACCCATTCCATATATGGGATGATTGGTCAAAAGGTGGAGTGAATTATACCGGGGACACTGCCATCCGTTGGAAGTCCTTTCATGGTGGTAAGGGTATGTCAATGGGCACCCTTGTTAAAATGGCACGGGATGCTGGTTATCACAAGAATATTGTCGAAAACAAAATAAACGACATTTTAAATAAACATAGTAAAGAACAAGTGACCGCCCCAGAGTTAATTAAGAATAATCCGGAAGATGCCACTGATAATAATTGTGACAAGAAAGAAGAGAACAAAGCTGAAGAACCACGTAAAAACAAGTTCTTTTACACAAACGCGCCTGATATTAACATTGATTTAGAGGTAAACGACTTTGTACAGGGGTTATTGACCGAAAACGCCATGTCTGTTGTTTACGGGGAATCTAATTGCGGAAAGACGTTCTTTATGTCTGATCTAGCGTTTCATGTCGCGCAGGGTAAGAGATACAACGGGCGACGCGTTGAAAAGGGTAATGTTCTTTATTTATCCCTTGAGGGTAAGCGCGGTATTAAAAATCGCATTGCAGCCTATAAGATGGAAAATAATGTCGATCTTGATGGGTTTCTAATGATGCCATGCCAAGTTGATTTTATCAATTCGGAGGATGATATTCCACAACTTGTCGAATTAATTATGGAAGCAAATAAAGCATTTGACCACAATATAAAGCTGGTTGTTGTTGACACACTTGCCCGCGCCATTGGTGGAGGTGATGAAAACAGCGGCGTTGATATGGGCACGCTTGTCAAACACTCTGATTTAATACGGCAATACACAAACGCGCACATTTGTTTTATCCATCATAGCGGTAAAAACAAAGCCCTGGGCGCACGCGGTCACTCTAGTTTACGGGCCGCCGTTGACACCGAAATTGAAATTAGCCGGGCAGAAAATGCCGATTATTCTACTGTTAAAATTCCTAAACAGCGTGATATGGACCGTGACAACGACTTTTATTTTAAATTGAAACGCGTCGTTTTGGGGATGAATCGATGGATGGAAGAAGTGACTTCTTGTGTTGTTGAGCCATTTGACATTGCGACAGAGGTTGAGGCCAATGTGGGAAAAAGGATAAAAAGTGGCAAAACAAAGACGGCCTATGACGCTCTTAAAGAAGCTATTATGGAGAAGGGATTCCGTGGGTCTGGTCCAGATATGCCACCTTGTAAGGTTGTAACAATAGACATATTTAAGAAATATTTAGAGAAGCGCGGCGTACTTTCGGACAACACGTCTTCCCATCGCCGTCAGTTTATTCGCGTCCATGACGATCTTATTGAAAATAAATTAATTGTCGTAAGAGATAATTATATTTGGCTTCCGGTCGATCTGAACGTTATTTAGTTTACATAGAGCGTGACAAAAACCATGTCACGCTCACCTGTTTTGTGACAAGCGTTTGTGACAAGGCGTGACAAAAGCGTGACAAAAAAAGTCCAATTAAATCAAAGGTGTGACAAGAGCGTGACAAATGTGTGACAAGAAAAACGTGATTTGTGACACCGTGACATCCATATATATAATATGGATGTCACGTTTGTCACGGCTGGCAATGTCACGTATTTTTGACTATTGAGAAAGATTATAAAATGAACCTACGTGAAATCTTAAAACCTGTACTTGTGGAGTGGCCGATGTCTGACAACCTTGGAATGCTGGATTACGAAATCAATCGCTTTGTGTCGCAATTGGACGATATCGCCTATTCGTATGAGGCGAAGTGGGGGGCTGGGGCATTAGAGGCGTGCGCCGCGTCTACCAACGAAACGTTGGCTAAAAAATGGCAAGCGCAGGTGGATAAGATAAACGATGCCATTTCTAGCCGCGATATAGCCACGCTAAGGGCCCTTGTTGAGGGTGCCAGTAGGGGATATAACGCGCTAGAGGAAAACGCATGTAGGGTGGCTCTAAAGCCAAAGAATGACCCTGTCATTTTTACCTACCACCAAGGGTCCACAATTTATCGGGTTGTGAGGTTGGTTTCGGAAGAGCGCGCGGCAAAAATGCCTAACGACAAAAATGTCGTTGTGTTGTCTTGTGAGGAAATGTGTAAGCGGTATGACAAGGGGTGGTTTGAGCTATTGTTGGACCGGGATAAACTTGACCCGGTTAAAATTGTTGAGCAGACGTATGCCGCTAAAGGGCCGCTACCGGATGATGGCGACAAAATACCGTGGCGTTAAAAAGTGGTTGACACCGTTGCCCGTTTTGCGCTATCTTGATACTACCAGCCGGGGAACGCTCTTTTCGATCTCCCCGTCGTTCGCGCACAAGCCAACACGAAACACACATAAGCATTGGCTCCCGGCTGGTTTATTTATGGAGAAAGTTATGGCATGCAAGCCCAAACCAAAACCAAAGCCGCCGAAACGTTGAACTGAAAAACAATCAGGTATTCAGAATATGCAAAATGGTGGGAAGAGACCCGGCGCTGGTCGTAAACCCGGTATCCCAAACAAAATAACGACCGAACTTAAACAAGCTATCCTGCAAGCCGCTGAAGAAGCGCATTCGGATGGTGTTGTCGGTTATTTAAAAACCGTTGCAATGACAAATTCGAGCGCGTTTGTTTCCCTTTTGGGGAAGGTGCTTCCTATGCAGGTCACTGGTGAAGATGGCGGCGCGATAGAACAAAAAATGACAATTGAGGTTGTCAGGTTGTGAAAATACAGATCACAGAGGACTTTTCAGCCCTTATCGACGAATCAAGCCCGCATTACAACACGCGCTATCTTGTGTATTACGGCGGGCGCGGTTCGGGGAAAAGCACATCTGTTGCCAAGGGCTTGTTAATTCGCGGTATGCGTAAAAAGGAGTTTGTCCTTTGCGCCCGCGAATTTCAAAATTCAATCAGTGATTCGGTCATTAAGACGCTTTCAGACGAAATATCGATCATGGGACTTGAGAGCTTTTACGAAGTTCAGGCGAACCGAATAATTGGTAAAAATGGTACAGAGTTCATTTTTAAAGGGATTCGTAACAATATCAGTTCCATCAAGTCGATCCCAAACATCACGCTTGTTTGGTTGGAAGAGGCCCATTCCATATCCGATTCGTCATACGAAGTACTGATCCCAACAATCCGCGCAGATGGGTCGCAAATTATCATCACGTTTAACCCTGTTAACGCAAACGATCCAACGTATCAACGCTTTGTCGCTGTTGATCGGCCAGATGTCCACAAGGTTAAAGTTAATTATGACCGGAACCCGTGGTTTCCCGATGCTCTACGCAAGGAAGCTGAAAATTTAAAGGCAACAGACCCGGACGGTTTTGACCACGTTTACCTTGGCAACTTCGACACCCGCCGTTCTGGTGCCGTATACGCCAAACAGCTACAGAAAGCCCGCGACGAAGCCCGAATCACCCGTGTCCCCTATGACCCCAGCACCGAAGTATTTACCGCATGGGACCTTGGCTTTGGCGACGCAACGGCTATCTGGTGGTTGCAGTTTGTCGGGCGTGAATTGCGTTGGCTTGATTATTACGAAAACAGCGGGGAACAGTTAGACCATTACGTCAAAGTTGTTAAATCTAAGCCATACAATTACAGTATGCACTATTTGCCGCATGACGGCGGACATGGGAACATCCGCGGCGGGTCGGTGTCGATGCAATTGAACGATATGGGGCTGCATAACGAAGTTCTGACGCGGGAAACTGACATTAACCCCGGTATTGAACTGTTGCGCCAAACAATCGCGTACAGCGTCTTTGATGCCGATAATTGTAAAGAGGGCATTCGTTGCCTTGAAAATTACGCCTACGAATGGGACGACGAGCGCAAGATATTCAAGGGTAAGCCAGCACACAACTGGGCGTCACATGGGGCTGATTGTGCCCGTTACGCCGCAATCGCCGCCGCCCGAATCAAGGGTGACATCACAGATAAACCCACCGCCAATTCCTACGAAGAACGCTTAATGGCCCGATATTCATCATCAGGCTGGATGGCGTAAATACCTCTTGCTTTTTTAACCAAAAAGAAATAAAATAATGTCACTTGGCCCTTGGCCCTGCAAAAATTCGTCTTTTATCAAGCGGAATGACGCAGGCATGGTCACACTCACCCAAAAAAATGAATACGAATCCGAATCTGTAAAAGACGAGGATCAGGAATTATTGGAAGAGGCCAAGGAAAACTTTGAAAAGTGCCTTGAATATTATAATCCAGAATATACGCGTGGCCGTGAGGACCTTAATTTCCTTATGGGCGATCAATGGGATGAAACTATTCGCTCGAAGCGCGTTGCTGAAGGTCGCCCTTGTCTTACTGAAAACCGTCTATTGGTATTTGCGCACCAAGTCGTAAACGACATTCGCCAATCACGCCCAGCCATTCAAGTGCAGCCAGTTGATAACAATTCAGACGTTGAAACGGCAAAAGTCCTAAAAGGCATCATTCGCAACATCGAAGTACAGTCCGGCGCCGATAACGTCTATGACACATCCGCTTGGAATAGCGTATCGACCGGATACGGCTGGATTCGCGTCTTGACGGAATACGCAGACGATGAATCGTTTGACAAAGAAATCAAGGTTGTTCGTGTCCCCGATTTTGCGTCTGTGATGCTTGACCCAAATTCACAAGAACTTGACGGGTCCGACGCTGAATATGGATTTGTGTCCGTTGATATCGACGAAGAAAAGTTCGAAGAAATGTATCCAGATATTGAAAAAATGGATACAAAATCGAAGACATTTACGGATAACGGCTGGTGTACTGAAGGTAAGGTCCGCGTTGTCGAATATTTCTACAAAGAATACGAAGAAAAAACACTTGTCAAACTAGCGGATGGAACTGTTTTAAACAAAGATGACATGCCAGAAGGCGCTGAAGTTGTTGACGAACGAGTTGTTCCGATTCCTAAAGTCAAATGGTGCAAATTTGTTGGTAACGCTGTTTTGGAGAAAACAGAATGGGAAGGCAAATATATACCAATCGTTCCTGTGTACGGTGAGGAAGTGTGGCAGGATGGTGTGCGCAAGGTTTACAGCCTTGTATCGCAAGCCAAAGATCCACAAAAGCGCTATAACTATTGGTTAACCGCTGGCACCGAGATTGTCGCGTTGCAACCAAAATCACCGTATGTTGGGCTTGTTGGTCAGTTCAAATCAACGGGCAGTAAATGGGCAAAAGCAAACAATGAAACGTTTGCGTATCTGGAATTTGATCCTGTTAAAATGCCTGATGGCTCGCTGTATGTTAACGCGCCACAACGCCAATCACCGCCTATGGGATCGCCCGCCATGTTCCAAGAAATGATGGCGGCGGCTGATGGCATCAAATCAACGTTGGGCATTTATGATGCGTCCTTGGGCGCGGCTGGTAACGAAACAAGCGGCAAAGCGATTATCGCTCGTCAAGCCCAAGGAAACAATGCGACGTTCCATTTTGTTGATAACTTACAGACATCAATCCGCCAAGTCGGGCGTATCCTTGTTGACCTGATCCCGAAAATATATTCGGGGCAACGTATCGTCCGCATCATCGGTGAAGATGAATCCAAAAACATGGTGGCGATTAATCAAGCCGCCGTTAAAAAACAAAACGGCGATTATCTGCCATTGTCCGGCCCGCAGCCGATGGATGCCTTCTTTGATTTGAATAACGGCAAATACGACGTTGTCGCAAGCGTTGGCCCGTCGTATGCATCGAAACGTATCGAGACAGCAAACATCTTACAAAGCGTCATGCAAGCGGCCCCTGATACGTTCCAATTGTTTGGAGACATCTTCTTTAAAAACCTTGATATCGCGGAAGCCGATTTGATGGTTGAGCGTCTGCGTAAAGCTAATCCAATGTTGCGTGACGAAGCTAACCCACAGGAAGCACAATTGCAACAAGCTGGCCAAATGATCCAAGGGATGCAACAGCAGCTTGCCGAAATGGACGCCGCGTTAAAACAAAAACGCGAAAAAGACAGCGCGGAAACACAAGCCGAAATTGCCAAGATGCAAGCGGAAACGGAAAAACTCCGGGCAGAAGCGACAAAAATACAAACAGAAGTTGCGGCAACGATGAGCCAAATGGGCGGCGTTACACCGCAACAACTCGAAGAAATAGTACGGACTATCGCGGCGTTGGAAGCCACCACGCAAGACACCGCCGAAGCCGTATCCCAAATTCTCTCCTATGCGGAGAATCAGGCAACCGGGCAGCCTGAACAAATGCCTGTGTCTATGACCGAAGGAATACCACCCAATGTCTGATACTCCAGAACTGGCCGACGCGCCTGAAACAGTGATTGACACAACAGTTACTGAAACACCGGAAACGGAAACGTCTGAACCGCAACAAGACGATAAACCAGAAGGCGAGAATAGCGAAGAGGTGTCAAAGCCCGAAGCTAAACAAGAACAAAAACCAGAGCCGACCGAAGCCGAAAAAATCAAATATGCGATGCAAAAACGCATTGATCGTCAAACGGCTAAGAACGCTCAAATGGAGCGGGAACTTGCAGAGTTGCGTGCAATGGTCGAAAGATCACAGCCCGTTAAACAAAGCGATGAACCACAAGAAGACCAATTCGAGACGACTGAAGAGTACTTGATCGCCAAAGGTAAGTATGAGGCGCGTAAAGAATACGAAGCCAAAGAAACCGAAGCGAAAAAAGCAGCGCAAGATCGTGAATATGCTGAAAAGGTGGCAAAGATTCGTCAAAACTTTGAAGCAAAAGAAACGGAATTTCGCAAAACGACACCGGATTACGACGACGCCGTTGCGGTTGTAAATGATTACATCGGAACAGCGCCTAAAGATTCAATGCATGTTGCGGTATTCCGCGATTTCGTCATGGAATCCGATAATCCAGCGCCGTTACTTTATCGGTTAGGCAAGGAACCAGACCTTATTGAATCGATGTCAGAAATGTCACCGATCAAATTTGCAAAAGCCCTTGTGAAACTCGAAATGGAAATTGAAAACGCTCCAAAACAAACAGCGACCAAAACGGTTGCGCCGCCAAGCCCAGTAAAGGGTTCGACATTAGGGCAGAAAAATCTGCACGAGATGTCATACCAAGAATTGCGCAAGGCGTTAAAAGTTTAATTTTAACCAAAATGGAGTTTTAAATGCCTAATACAATTAATACCTTAAAAAATGCCCCCGGTGTGATCGCGAAGCTCGCCGCTGGCATGTTGGAAGATAAAGTACAATTCGCAAAGTCGATTGATAAAGCTGATGAGTCTGATTGGGGCGGGAAAAACGGATATAATGCTGGTGACACCATTTATATCTCGAAACCTGCTCGTTTCGCTCCGTCAACAAACCGTGACATCACCTCGGCGATCCAAGACGTTAACGAAGAAAAAGCGGCTTTAACGCTCAACATCCAACGTGTTGTGCCGATAGCTTTGACTTCAAACGAAATTGCCACGGATATGGCGTTGGCTTCATGGACAAAACGTGTTCTTGAACCTGCGGTATCGTCGATTGCTCAATATGTTGAAAACGACATGTTGACACAAGCGACACGTCAAGTTGCTAACGGAGTTGGGTTCCAAGGCACAACAGTGTTTGATAATGACACGATGTTGGCCGCTAACCAAAAGATTAACGAGTTTGCCTGCCCAGATATGGACAATCGTTATGCGTTGTTAAACCCGTTTGCGACCCGTTCTGCAACGAACGCCCGCAAAGGTTTGTTCCAATCTGCTTCAAACGTCGCGGAACAGTATAAAAAAGGTTATATCGGCGAATCTGATGGTTTCAGTTTCATGTCGAACAATCTGATTTATAACCATGCAACGGGGACTGCGAACGTTACTGGTGTGACATTGTCTGCGACCGTTACAAACGGGACCGCCACTGTCGCATTGACTGGTTTGGGCAACACTTTGACCGTTACTGCTGGGACCGTGTTCCAAGTGGCTGGCGCAAACGCTGTTCACCCGATCACCAAGCAAGACCTTGGATATCCGAAGCAGTTTGTTGTGACAACCGGCGGCACATCATCTGCTGGTGGTGCTTTGACTGTTACCGTTTCGGAAGTCATTTATAGCTCGGCTGGTGGCGCGTTACAAAACGTGACCGCGTTGCCTACTTCTGGCGCTGCCGTGACGTTCTTCCAAAACGCCGTGTCGTCAACCCGTGCACAAAACTTGTGCTTCCACAAGTCAGCGTTCCGCATGGCTTCGGTGCCTCTGATGTTGCCGGGCGGTACGGATATGGCTGCACAAGCCACGTCTGATGGTGGTTTCACAATCCGCGTTATCCGTGATTATGAAGTTTTGACAGATCGTTTGATCATGCGTCTTGACTTCTTGGGCGGTATCGCTGCGGTTCGTCCTGAATGGGCGGCTCGTGTGACTGCTTAACATTAACTGGTGGGGGGTGGACAACCCCCTGCCTTTCTTTATTGAAAGGATTAAAATTATGGCTTCTGGTGTTATTGCAGGTAATGCGTTTTCAATTTCTGTAATTGAAGTTTCGATTACCCCCGCTGCTGTTTCTACCGTTACCGCTCCTGCTCAAACCTTTACAGTTCCGGGTGTTCTGGTTGGTGATGCAGTGACTGTTTGCCCACCGGGTCAAACTGCTGGTGTGACCATTGGTTCGGTGCGTGTAAGCGCAGCCGATACGGTGTCAATCCAGTTTGTTAACCCCACCGCTGGGTCTGTTACCCCTACCGCTGGCGTTCACGTTTTTACGGTTATTCGTAAAGAAGGAAACATCGCTGCAACACGGGTGCAAATATAAATTAACGAAATATGCACCCCTTAGTTGGGGTGCATTACTCGTCAATTTAACGTTAAGGAGAAAAAAATGTTTACACCCATGCCATTATTGAGCGATCAATATACTTTGCTAAATTTATCTACGACTTCAACTCAAGTTGTCTTAGAACCTAATGATGTCAATACGTCATTTATTACGGTTGACAACACGATGGGAACTACACCCGTGTTTGTTACATCTGGAGCGACATCGACAACCGCCGTATTCCCGACATCCGCCACTGTTGGTGCGCCTGGAAAGATTGTTGGCCCTGGGACGGTTCAGTCATGGATCAAAAACCCGACACACCAATTCATTGCGGCTATCCGCCAATCCGGTACGGCTGACCTTTATATTACGGTAGGGACAAACCCATAATGACAACAGTCAATGACCTTATCACTGGTGCGTTGCGCCTTATCGAGGAAATTGGCGCGGGTCAAACCATATCTGCGGAGGATTCTGCGGATGGGTTGTCCGCGCTTATTGCTATGATTAACTCGTGGTCAATACAGGGTGGTGCGATTTATACGGAAACAATTGAAGAGTTCCCGTTAAATGGCGCGACATCGTACACGATGGGAACGGGCGGCAATTTTAACACGGTTAGACCGACAAAGGTTCGCGCTGTTAATTATTATTTATCAGGGGCTGACACGTTTGAAGAGCGTCTCGATTTGTTATCAATGGAAGAATACGCATATCAACGCGACAAAGCGGTGAATGGATATGCAAAACGTGTTTATTATAGCTCTGATTATCCGCTTGCAAAATTGTATTTCCACCCTATCCCGACAACAGGATATTGCAAAATATTCAGCGAAAAACCGCTGTCAAACTTTACCGCAACAACGGACGTTATAGCGTTACCTCCGGGCTATGAGCGCGCATTGCGTTACAACCTTGCCGTTGAACTTGCGCCCGAATACGGAAAACAAGCAAGCCAAACTGTGATGATGATTGCGGCGGAAAGCAAAAACGCCGTTGAAAATAAAAACATGCAAACCGTAAATAACGCGATGTTTGTTGATGATGGATTAATAGACGTTCCAACATTTAATATATTTAGTGGGCAATAATGATTTTACCCGGATTTGTAGGACCAACGTATAACCTTGACGCCGTTACGTTTGATGCGCAGCGGTGTATAAATTTATACCCAATTGCAAGCGAAACGGGGACATCTAAGTCTATTTCAGCGTTGGCGGCATGCCCCGGCTATACATTATTCGCAACCGCTGGAGGCGGACCAATTCGAGCATCCAAGACAGTTGCGGGTGGTCGCGCTTTTGTTGTTTCGGGCCAAAATTTATTTGAAGTTAATACAAACGGAACAACAACAAGTCGCGGCACATTGCTAACGGCAACAAACCGCGTTTCTGTGGCTGAAAACGGAACGCAATTAATGATTGTTGACGGAACGTATGGCTATATATTCAATATGGATACAAACGTTTTTACACAAATAACGGACGTTGATTTCCCTGCCGCTGATGTCGTCGCGTTTCAAGATGGGTATTTTATTGTAAACGTCAAAAACACACCATATTTTGCTATTTCTCAATTATACGATGGTTTTGTGTGGGATATCTTGGATCGGTCCATTGCTGCCGCAAGTCCTGATACAATTGTTAGTTTAATTAATGATAACGGCAATTTATGGCTATTCTGCGGACGCCATACGGAAGTATTCCAAAACACAGGTAATGCTCTATTCCCGTTTGAACGTATTCCCGGCGCGGTTATACAGACGGGTTGCGCCGCTCCATTTACAGTACAAGCGTTTGACAATACCGTTGCATGGCTTGGGGTTGATGAATATGGGCGCGGGATCGTTTGGAAGGCTAACGGGTACAGCGCACAGCGCCTAAGCACGCAAGCTATTGAAGCGGTTATTGCAACGGCCCTAGATGTTCAGGAAAGCTATGCTTATGTGTACCATGAGCAGGGCCACGTGTTTTATGTCCTGCAATTAAACGGTCTTGATACAACGCTTGTTTATGATGGCGCAACGGGCATGTGGCATGAGCGCACGTTTAAAGACACCGTGACAAATACGTTACAACAACACCGAGGAAGCTCTCACTTCTTTTTTGACCAAAAAAACATGATTTGTGACCGTGTTTTGGGTAATATTTACCAACAATCTTTGTCAATTTATAGCCATGATGGCGCGGATATCCACCGCGAACGTGTATCGCCACACGTTGCGGATGAAAAGAAAAACATATCGTTTTCAAACTTTGAACTTGATATCGAAACAGGACGCGGCCTATCTACGGGTCAAGGTTCAAATCCACAAATCATGATGCAATATTCTGATGATGGCGGTCGTACTTATTCAAACGAGCGATGGGTAACAACGGGCGCGATGGGGCAATATAAGACACGTGTCCGTTGGGCGCGTTGCGGCTCTGCGCGTGACAGAGTGTGGAAAGTGCGATATACTGAACCAACATTCTTTCAAATCAACGAGGCAACCATAAATGCCACTTGATCCGGCCCCCACGCAAGATATTACGCTGAATGAATCGAACAGATTTACGCAGCGTTGGATCGCGTGGTTTCAAAGATTAATTAACAGAATAAACGGCCAAAACGTATGGGCTTATTATCAAGACTCGCTTTATACATCTGGATCGCCGCTTGTTGCCTCTGGCGGCGTTAGGACGTTATTAACAAATAATGCGCTTGGTGCCGTTACGACTGAAACGTTTTTGTCCGGCTATACATCATCGTTATGGTCTGGTAATAAGGTAACGCCAAAACAATATGGTGAAACCTACATAATCCGCCTTGATATAACGTGTGTTCCGGGGTCGTCTAACCAACACTTTGATGTTGAACTGCAGGTCGCGCCCGGTGATGTTATATTTTATGACATCAAATCATTGCCAAAAGGTGGTGGCACTGTTCATCAATACGAAATATGCATCCCCGTCTGGGCCGGACAAACGTTTGTTACAAATGGCGGAGAAATATACATCACTCCAAGCGGTAACTGCTCTTTTTACGGAATTGGTATTTATATATCGCGTATTAGTGTACCATAAAATGATTGACGAAAACGTCGAAAAAAGTTATAATTCAACCGGAACTAGCCCCGAAGATACGGCTTGCGTAACTGTCCGATATGCGGACGAAGAAGATTTACCGCAGGTTGTCCGTATGTACATCACAGCATTACATGAAATTGACGGCGATAAATACAAGTTAAACCTTGTTAAATGCGCACGTGTTGTCTGGGAATCATTTGTCAAAGCCCCCTGCATTTTGATTGAAAAATCAAAAGAAATTATTGGTTTTTGTGGGTTGCGTACAGGTGTTTTGGAATATAGTGACGACGCCTATATTAGCGAATATATGTTTTATATCAAGCCAGAGCATCGGTCCTACAAAACGGCGCGTGTTTTATCGAAAGCCGCCCAGTCTGTCGCTGATAAATTTAAATTACCAATGTATTTCACGCATTTAATTGGAGACAAGCCTGTCGAAGTGCGCGAGAATTTCTTAAAACGCTGGGGCTATAAACCAACGGCGATCAATTGCATATATGAGGCGCAAAATGGCTAAGAAATCTAAAAAGGCAGATGCCGGACCAGCATTAGAGTATAGTCAAAAAGCTCTAGACCTTCAAAAACAAATGTATGAAGAAGGCAAACAATACGCGCAGCCTTATTATCAAGCTGGAACAACTGGCCTTAATACGTTGATGCAAAAGCTTGGGCTTGCTGGTGATACAACGGGATCAGATTATGGGTCATTGTTGAAAAACTACACGGGACAAGATATTTACCAAGACCCGTCCTATAAGTTCCGGTTTGAGCAAGGAAACAAGGCCGCTGAACGCGCTTTGGCGGCTCAAGGTAAGTACCTAGCCCCCGCTGGTGTCCAAGCCCTCGCAGACTACGGACAAGGCTTGGCGTCACAAGAATATCAAAATGCTTATAATCGTTATAACATGGATCAAGAGAATATTTATAATCGATTGGCAAATATTGCAGGACTTGGACAAACAGCTGGGGCGCAAAACGCACAACTTGGTCAAAATTACGCCAATTCTGGGACCGATCTTTATACTGGTATGGGTAACGCTATTATGGCGGCACAACAAGCGAACCGCGCAAACCGTACATCAATGTTTAATACTTTATTAGGTGGCGCTACTCAACTAGGCGGCGCTTACCTTCTTGGACGGAGATAAATATGCCTATTGACCCAAATATATTATTACAAGGTGCACAACTTCAAATTGCAAGCCGTCAGCAGCTTGGCAATGATTTGACCAATGCTGTTAAAATGTATCAAGACAGCAAAAATAAAGGTCTTGATTTCGACAAGCTCGTCCAGCGTTCTGCATTAAACGCCGCATCTGGTAACGCATCCCCACAAGATTTGCAAATATTACAAGCTCAAGATCTTCTTAAAGGCCCGCAAGTTCAGTATCAACGCCTTGAATCGGGCGAAATTGTGCCTATGCCCGGATCATCCATTATGGACCGCTTACAAGGTATGGGCGCAAAACAATACACCCCATCTTATTCTCCATTAGGCCAATCACAATCAATGATGGAACCATCTGAACAGATTCCCGCACCAGTTGGCGCGTTAAACGCTATCCCTGCTCTTGATATGGCGCAATTGGATGAACCTATGCCACGCATGGGCGGAAATCCCCCAGCCGCATTGACGCCGCAACAACAAGCCGCATTAAACGCACGTGGCGATGTTATGAATCGTCCTGCAATGCCGTTGCCGCAAGTTACCGCTCCTGCTGGGTCTGGGCCTAAAACAGTGCAAGCGGCGCAAGAAGCTACTGTCGATTTATTGAAAAAACAAGGTGAAATACCCTTAGAGGTTCAACTTGCGAAAGAAAAAGAAGATGCTAGAAAACGAGCAGAAGTCGCTATAAAAACAGAAACAGCAAAAGCTGAAACTATCGCTAAAGATACAGAAGCAATACCATTGCTACAGTCAATGATTGAACAAAATAAAGGTACCTTACCAATTCCATACGCTGGAAACGTGCAAGGCGCTGCAAAAATATTTGCACCGGAAGCGTCTAAAAATTTTGATTTAATGCAACAAAATAGACTTAATTTGGCTGCTCCTCTTGCAAAAGCCCTTGGCGTTAACCCAACAGATAAGGATTTCAAAGCAACACTTGATAGGATTGTAGATGTTAATGCTACTCAAGAATCAAGAGACGCACAAATGAGACAATTAATGCGCCAAATTGTTAAAAGAAATCCTGTTGCTGCTGGTTTACCAGAAGGGACAAAAGAATATGGGTTATATCAGGGCAAAATGATATATCAATTACCAGACGGAACGCATCAAATAGAGCAATAACATGCCATATCAGCCAATAGATATTACAAAATTAGAGCAAATCGGGGCGCAAGTAAGTACTGGCGGATATACTCCTATTGATGTCAATAAAATACAACTTGATACGGAGACTAAGCCATCGTCATCGCAATACGACACATCCCCAAGCCGCACGATCCTTGAGCGTGGCATGGAAGGCGCGACATTTGGTGTTGGGAATAGGGCTATGGATGCCTTAGGGGCGGGGATTGCGTCTGTTGCCACTGGACAAAACCCAATAAATCTTTATAATCAAGCCCGCGAAATGTCGCGCCAACAATCGGAAGCGCAACAACAAGAACGCCCCGTTTTAACTTTAGCGTCGCAAATTGGCGGCGGATTGGTAACAGGACTTGCAGGATCAGGAACAAGAGCGGGTGCCGCTATTTCAGGTTGGGCTGGCCGTGGCTTATTTCCGCAAGCACAAAGCCTTGCCGGGAGAGCCGCCAACTTATTCACCAAAATGGGTAAAGGTGCTGGTGTCGGTGCCGCGACTGGTGCGGCGTTTGGGGCGGGCAGCACAACAGGAGATATGGGAGAAGCGGCAAAATCAGGTGCGCTTTATGGCGCTGCTGGGGGTGCCGCTGTTCCTGTTATCGGTGCTGCGGTATCTGGGGCTGCTTCCGCATTAACACCGAAACTTGCGGAAGGGATGCAAGGCGTCGCGGAATTGGCTCAAAAATATGATATTCCTGTGTCTATTCCGCAAATATCGCAAAACAAACCAGTTCAAACGCTACAAAAAGTTAGTCAAGAAATACCTTTTTCAGGTGTTGAGGCATTTCGTGAGAAACAATTAGAAGCGTTTAATAGATCCTTATTAAAGACAGTGGGTGTAAACGCAACAAAAGTTACTCCTGAAATTATGGATGAGGCTTTTACACGTGTAGGAAAACAGTTCGACAGCCTTGGCAAGGGAAAAATATTCAAAATAGAGCAATCATTTAAAGATCAAGTTTCTGAAATTCTTAAAGACGCAGAAATTACGGCTAAAAAAGACGCAATTGACAATTTTAATAAAGGTTTGCAACGCATCTATGATAATGTGGCACCGGATGGTACAATATCCGGCGAACGGTTATCATTTTTACGTCAAGAATTAAACAAATTATCCCGTAAGGCAAGCGATCCTGATACGCAAGAGCTATTAAAAGATCTTGAGGGTTCTGTTATTGATGTTATGACAGCGGGAGATGATGTCGCAAAAGGTGTCTTATCCGACGCAAAACAAAAATATAAAAATCTTATTGTTATTGAGCCCATTGCTCAAAAGGCTGTTGGCGGGAACATAAGCCCATCGTTATTAGCAAATCGTGTTGCTAAGGTTTATGGACGTCAATACACGCGCGGTAAAGCTGGAGATGTTGGGGATATTGCGCGAATTGGAAAAGAACTATTGCCAGAATTAGGCGGCTCTGACACAGCCCAAAAACTTATCCAAGCTGGGGCTGTAGGAGGGGCTATAACAGGACTTGCAACAGCACCTGCAGCGACTATAGGCGCGGCGGCTAGCGTTGCGCCTGTTATTGTTGCAAACAGAGCTACACAAAAACTTATCCTTCAAAACCAAAAACTTGTCGATAAAATTATCAATAAAGGGAAACAAGGAGCGGGCAACGCAAAAGCGTTACCCAAAGAAAAAATACCGCCAACACTTCCGACAGCACCGATGAACGCTGGGAAGGTGGTAGAATACGTCACTCTACCAGACGGCACAACCGTGCCGCGTATCACCGTTAACCCGATTAAAAACCCTTGAAAAACGTTTAACCATGTAGTACAATATCAGCGTCAAATACCCCACTGGTGACGCTGTTATCAACATAAAAGAGAGCTTGATAATATGACCGTCCTTTCACCATTTGGCCCATTTCGCGCATTAGATAACAATGGTTTACCGTTAAACGGCGGCAAACTTTACACGTATGAAGCGGGGACATCCACACCAAAAGCGACATACACGGATTCCAGTGGTGCCGTTGCAAACGCAAACCCTGTTATCCTTAATTCGGCCGGATACGCTAATGTCTGGCTTGGTTCTGGCGGTTATAAATTTACCCTAACAACAAGCACGGATGCGACTTTATGGACTATAGACGATATAGGGGGTGACTCTCAAAATGCGTTTGGTTCGTCTGTTGTTACAACGGCTGTTAACTTGGCAATAACCAGCGTCCATAGAAATGCATTAGTTCGTTGCACAGCTTCGTTAACTCTTTCTTTATTATCCGCCTCTGGTGCTGGTCAGGGGTTTTATTTTCTGGCCAAAAACGAAAGTTCTGGAAACGTAACAATTGACCCAAGTGGCGCGGAAACTATTGATGGTTTAGCGACATATATATTGTATCCGGGAGATAGCGTTATTGTTATCTGCGATGGGGCAACATGGTATACATCATTCGCAATCCCTGTTGCTGGTATAACCACAAACCAAATAAGCACAAATGGCGCATCCGGAGTTGTTGTTAAAAATAGCGCAGCCGCAACTGTGGCGACGTTTGGCGCAAGCGCTGGTACTGCCTCTACTTTTGCTGGAGCAACCACAACAACGGGGATTGCTACATTTTCAAACGCCGTGAACCAAGCACGTGCTACGGCTATAGCGTCAGCGGCGACTACTGATATAGGCGCTGTTGCTGGTAATTTTGTTCACATCACTGGCGCGACAACCATTACGGGCCTTGGGACGATTACTGCTGGTGCGCAACGCACCGTTATATTTGATGGCGCTTTAACATTAACGCACAACGCCACATCTTTAATATTACCGGGAGCCGCAAATATCACAACGGCTGCAAACGATATGGCGATATTTGTAAGTGAGGGTTCAGGAAATTGGCGTTGTATTTCTTACATCCGTAACGCTCAATCCCCAACAATATTGCAAATCGTTGGCAATCAAACTGGTGCCGTTGCGACTGGGACAACAGTCATTCCATTTGATGATACAATACCGCAGAACACAGAGGGTGATCAGTATTTAACTCAATCTATAACGCCAAAAAGTGCGACAAGTACGTTAATTATTGAGGCTTCATTGTTTGTCTCTGTTGCAACATCAAACCAAGTATCGGTCGCATTATTCCAAGATAGCAACGTTAATGCTTTAGCAGCGACACCAAATTATGTATCAACCACGGCAAGCGCTGGTGATACAATCATATTGCGTCACAGGATGACGTCCGGGACGACATCTTCCACTACGTTTAATGTCAGAGCGGGATTGTCTTCTGCTGGTACATTAACAATAAATGGAGTTGGTGGAGCGCGACGTTTTGGTGGTGTTGCTATTTCGAATATTACAATTACGGAGATTTTGTAATGCCGTTAAAATCAGGGTCATCGCCCAAAACTATATCAAAAAACATAAAAGCAGAAATTAAAGCTGGTAAACCGCAAAAACAAGCGGTTGCTATCGCACTTTCAAAAGCGCGTGAAAGTAAGAAGAAATGACCGAAGACATCAACCGCACATTAGGTGAAATAAAAGGCACGTTGGTACAATTCCAGCGTGACACCGAACGTCGTTTTGATGAATTAAAAGAAGGCATGGAAGCGGCAAATAACCGCGCTGTACAAGCTGAAAAACGTGCAGACGATGCACATGATTTCGCCCACGGGCTTGTAAAAAGAGCCGCATGGATGGGAG